>PPYF01171820.1_pt1 | contig 58360 bp, 74 predicted proteins | sample 1559871 | NCBI WGS metagenome assembly PPYF01 (sample SAMN08240021, study PRJNA423297) | Human gut metagenome, whole genome shotgun sequencing project. | reverse complement strand
ACCGGATTGGCACGAAAGTATCGCCCCTGTACTGTCGCGGCCTACAAGCCCGTTAGGGGAGCAGGAAGCGCCAGCCGTTGCTGTTTTTTCAAGCTGTAAATACTCGCCTGTATAGAGGCGTCCATCAGCGCGTACAGTTCCACCTTTTACCTGGCCACCAGTGTAAATCCCTTTATTATTCACGCTGCGCAACCAGGACGAATCGGACATATACCAGCCGCCACCATAGGTGCTGTTCATCCAGCCTTTGCTGTTTTTTGTGACCAGCCAGCCATTATTCGAAGTGATATCACCGTTGGTTGTGGCTGTATTTCCTGAAATTGCGCCAGAGAACGTACCGTTACGTGCGCTGATATCGCCGGAGAGCGCGGCGGCGTTGCCGTTTAAAGTGCCGACGTTGTTCAGATTGTTGCTGTTCATATCAATCGCCGTATGCATCCTGTTAAGGTCGGGACGATTAGTTATGGAGTAACGATACAAACGGTCGCTTTCCTGCAAATCAGCGCCAACAAGTGCCATTGCAATATGCCCGGTCGCGCAGTTCAGCCCGTAATTTGAAGGCGTGTCAGACCAGCCGCCACCCGCGCCAATCGCCTGCTTGCTGCTGTTGATGTAGCCGCCAAGCCCTTCAATCATGCTTGCTACCGAGCGCATTCCGGCTTCTGACAGGGACTGACCGCCATTACTACAGGTCAGGGCTTCCAGACGGGATGTTTTGCTGTTCTTTGCAATACCGGTAATGTAGCTTTGTCCAAAATTGGATTCAGAAAAACCAGATTTCAGATAGCCTTTCTGAATGAGTGTTGCTGGCGTGATTGTTTTGGGTAAAGAGCCAGCAAGTAGTGTTGATGCATTGTCAGCAACATAATTACGAACAGCGGTGTTATAGGTATTTGCGTGTTCTGCTGCATTCTGCCAGCGAACATTATTCAGATGGTTTTCAATGTTTTCATAAACTTTAGGGATAACCATCACCATTATGCCGATGACAAGTAATACCTCAAGGAGAGATACACCTTTATCTGTCTTTTTCATTGCTCTTAATCCTCAGAATAATATTCCCGGTACGAGTGAGTAAACAAACATTCCGCCACAAAGGAACGGACCGAATGGGATATATTTTTTTTGCTTGTTTAATCCGCCAAGAGTGAAGAAAATAATTCCGCCGATAACGGCAATAAATACAATTGAACAGGCAATCTCAGGCGTTGGAAACCATACGCCAGTTCCTGCAATAAGTAGCACATCTCCCATGCCGAAACTTTCCGTTCCGTTTTTATATGCAAAGTAAAGTCTTACAAACAGCATAATGAAGAACATCAGCATTGCACAAAACAAACCAGACAATATATTGTTATTCCATGTCTGATATAACAGGCCGGAGAAGATAAATGTCACGGTATAAAGGCGTGGTAGTAGAAATGAAAGAAGGTCTATACAGGCCATTAATGTAAGGAAGGCATAGAAAACAATCACTATTATGGATTGAATCAGTGATAGCTGATTTAATGAAAGATACAGAACGGCAAGCGTTGTCAGTATCAGGCAGTAATATTTCTCTGTTCCGGTTTTATAAGATACATTAAGTTTATTTAAACGGAATTTAACTTCATTGTAGGCGTAGCATTGACAGACGATATTTGCACAGCAAAGTATCGCCGTATTAAATATGCTGTTTAGCATAACTTACCTTACCATGTATTTATTGTAGACATAGCGTGCGTATTTGATTCTTTTCTGTTCGTTACTTTCTTTGAAACCAGCGTTATAACTGCCAAGACAACTCCAGTTTATGCCACATTTCTGAAAATGTGTTGCCAGAATCCACGCGCCAATTTGTATATTGAGACAGGGGTTATCAATAAGCTCTGATTTGTCTTTTATTACGCCAAGTTTTTTCAGGTTAGGGATGTGTGATGAATTAATTTGCATTAGTCCGTAATCGGTGCTTAATATTTTTCCTTTTTCTTTGTTGTGATTTATTCGGTCTGGTATGAGTGAACTTTCTACAGTGGCAATGCTTTTCAGAAGCAGGGGGTCAATCAGGTAACGTTGCCCGGCTTGTGCAAAGCAGGCATCAAATCGGGTCGTTGTCGCTGAATATGCGGGTTGCAATGAAAAGATTAATGATGAAATACATGATAGCAGGATATAAAGAACAGAACGCACAATACTCCTCCTTAAACATGGAAAAAATAAGCGCCCGAAGGCGCTTATCCGATGCACATGAAAAATCAGGAATCAGTGCTGAAGGTCAGCGTATTGCTGTCAGATGCGCAAACAGTTGCTGCACTGACGGTTGATGTGGAAGTGTTGTTAATTTTGGAGATTGCGCTGGAAGAACGCAGGGCGTTTACCATTGCCATGCAGTTTTTCTGTGGGACATTGGCCTCTACAACATTGAAGGAGTATTTATCCGAAGAGGTGGTGATTGTAACGGAGCCGCCCCACGGGTTTTTCGCGCTTGCGCCAGTTGTATCTGCGATCATATCGGATGGCAGTAATCCTTGCGCGTAGAGAGTCTTAATATAGTTACTGTCAGTATAACGCCCCTGGAATTTCAGTGATTTCATGTTGGCAATCACTGTCAGGACATTGTTTTGTTCATTGGATGATTGAATGTTGGATTGCACCATTGAATAGAGTTTATATGCACTTGCTGCAAGTACAACAATAACACCAACAACCAATAACACTTCCATCAGTGTTGCCCCTTTGTCCTGTTCTTTTTTACGGCGTGCAGAAAGAGAAGAAAAAACAGAACGCATATTTAAAATATTAATAGAAGACATAATAAATAATTCCTTATTTATTGAGAGGTTAAAAATATTAGGGATTAGTGTTGCAGGACGTTACTGACATCGTAGAGAGCAGTAATCATCATTACAATAAATGCGAAAACAATTAATGCGGATACTACAGTTATCCAGACTCCTGTTGATTTGACTTTTCCTTTTGCTTCCTCCAGCCATTTATCAGCATAGTTAGACATCATCAATGCATTGTCAGCATTTTCAGAATGAAGTAATAGTTTGTTAATGCATAATTTCGATGGGAAGTCATAACCGCAACTTTTCATTGCCATTGCAAGTGACTGTCCAAGTAAAACATATCTCCTGATTTCTTTTATTCGTTCGAGTAGCCATCTGTTTTGAGTGCTGTTTTTCTCCAGCCTTTCCAGTGCTTTTGCAACGGGAATATCAATACTTAACATGGAGGCCATGTTGAAGAGAAAACTTACACCATTAAATGTTTTATAAAGTGACCAGGGGGGAATGTAATCAAGATACTGACGGCCCGGTCCTGTATAACGCGCAAGCGAATATCTGATCAGGAAAAACAGCACGATGCAGAAGCAGAGAATATACGTTCCGTTTTCTATCAGGAAACCAGACGTATCTGTCAGTAATCGCATAGAACTTGTCCAGCGCTCTTTCGGTGCGAGAGAAAGGAAAACAGGTGTTATGGTATCGTGGACCATATACATGTTTGCCAGACAACCAAAAACCAGTACGGATGGATAAATCATCGACATAACAAGAGTCATTGTCATTTCAGAACGACTTCTGACAATTTTTATGGCCTGAACTAACCCTCCCGCAAGGTCGCCGCGAATTTCACCGCTGGATATCAGTTGATATTCATCCTCCTTTATATATTTTTTTAATGCTGAAGATATTGCCCCTGTGTTATTCAGTGCATTAAGGCACTCACAACAAATATAGTAGGTTGCAGAAGACCCCGTTTTCTTCCCGTAGTCTGTTTCTACATCAATCAGGTGTGTAAGAGCACGCTTTACATTTATGCCATCATTTAACATTCCAGATAAATCTTCATATAAACTTATTCTGGAATACCTGAATGTGTATTTTGCCAGCCAGTGGGATATTCCAGAGAAATCAATTTCTATCGAATTGAGTTTCTCAAATATATCTTTTATCGCCATGTCCCCTCCGGGAGCATTGAGTATTTATCTTCGTCAATGGGGGATATGAAGTGTGCGGACAGCGGATCTACCAGGCCATGATTAATCAGGTGTAATAAGTGCTGATTACGGGTAATTCCTCCAAGTTCATAGTGCCAGTATGATTTTGCTTCCAGACGCCCGGACTGACGATATAACTGAAAAAAACGTGCGTCGGGTGAGACGACTTCTGCTATAACCGTCCTTCCCGTTACGCCTTTATAACAGTGCTCGCAACCGTCAAGATTGCGCAACCGGACCTGTTCCGGCAGGCAATTTTCCTCAATGAGTTTCCGTTCTTCTGTACTCAGTTTGTCTGCCATTTCAGCATAAGTGCGCTTACAGTAAGGACAGAGTTTTTGTACCAGCCGTTGACTCAGCAGACCGATAAACAGAAGAGGATCTGCAATCAGCCTGGCCTGAATATTCTCCATTTCAAGGCGCTCAATAATATTCAGGGCATCGTTGGCGTGTAAGGTCGTCAACAGAAGGTGGCCTGTCATCGAGGCTTTGATTGCTGCTAATGCCGATGCGTGATCACGAATTTCGCCGTTCAGTATCGCGTCTGGATCAAGTCGCATAGCGGATTTAATCGCGTCAACCCAGCCATCGACGGAATCCCTGACTGCCGTCTGTATTGCGCCGGGAATGCGGCCCTCCGGCGGTGATTCAATGGTGAAAAGGCGTTTTCGGGGGAGACGCATATTATCGTTATGGTTGAAACCAAACGTGCTCAGATAGGCTTCTGAAGCCGTTCTCAGAGTCGTTGACTTACCGGACCCTGTAGGGCCGGATAAAACGATAATTCCTTCCGGGCGTTGTAACATTCGCCTGATTGTCTGGATTTGTTGTGGCATGTAGCCAAGTTCTTCGAAAGTGGGAATATCCTCGCTGTCATCTTTAATCAGGCGGAAGACCGCGTACACACCACCCACGCACGGATAATGCGAATAGCGCGCCCCAAAAAGATTTACAGGCTTCAGAAAATTCTCTGCGATACGTGCATCCTGTGGTATTGCAGGGTCAAACTGCGTACCTTTGATAACATCACTCATTCCAGAATAGGCAGCACCCAGCAATTCCAGCCCTTCTTTACGCGGGATGACATCCAGAATTTCCAGTTCCCCATGCACGCGTGCTTCGACATAAGTGAACTCGGAGCCGTCCCGACCAGGTGTGATGTGCAAATCGGAACTTCCCAGTTTGTTTGCTTTCGCCAGGTAGCTAATGACCTTTTCCTGGTTGCTGTTTAAGTGTTGTGATGAGTTTGAATCAGACCTTTTTTCGCCAGACCTTTTTTCGCTGTCCTGGTAGCGGGATGCGATAACATCAAGAGTGGTCGAGGTTATATTTACCTGTCCGGGATATTTAACATTCAGAGTGCCAATATAAGCCTGAACAGCACGCTGTCCTTTACTGTTATCAGCGATATAAACCTGAACAGGTTTATCGTCTTTTTCAGATATACTGACGTATACAACATCAGAAATATCTTTTCCGGGATAATCTGCGTCAGAAAAAAACATTATGTGTCGTCTCTTTCAATAGCATTAAAGAATAAGCTGGCGTTTCTCTGTACCATTCTGAATCCAGACGCCATTACCAGTGATTGATGCCACCTTATAAGAAGTACCAGGAATACTTTGCCCGACCTTGACATCAGTTACTGACCCGTCCTGGAGAGAAATTCGTGCTGACATTTGTTGTGGTGTACCAAATATTTCAATAACACGAAGTGATTTAGCGGCTACACGTTGCGCTGGTATATCGGTATCTGCAAGAGAAGAATACCCGGAAGAGGGGGTTATTGCTGGCGTTGCGGACGCTACACCATTCAAATCAAGATTACGTAATTCACTGACAGCCTTCTGACGCGCCAGCTTTGCTTCATAAATTACCGTTTCAGCCTGAATCTGCTCTACCTGTAAAATGGTCGGAGATGAATATTTTATTTCGTCTTTTGGCGTGCTTTCAGATTCTGTTGCGTAAGCAAGTGAACTGAAAAAACAGACAGAAATAATCGTTGGTTTAATTATTTTTAACATAGAATGCACCTTTAATCTCATAATTCAGTCTTCCTTCTTCCAGTTTTATTCCTGCATACTGGAAGCGAACGGCAGGTTCATGAAAGTTAGCGAAAAGTATTGAAGGCGGGGTGCTGGTCTGAATCATTAATTCATACTCGTTCCACGGGAGAATTATTGGACGGCCTTCTTCATCTGTTTTTGTGTTTTCAATTTCCTGCCAGGTGAGTTTTAACCTCATTTTTTGTGCAAATGTTGTCAGGCGTTCCTGAATATCTGTTGCCTGTGGCAATGTGTCCGGGGTAATTGGATCAGGCGAAACGTCAAAACTGACAGGAAGAGAAAATCCCCCGGCGCTGCCTTCTGGCAATACAAAAGTTGCTGTGGTTGTCCCCTGGAATATTTCTCGTATCCGTGTGCTGAAGTCCTCGACCGTAACGCCGCTCAGTTCCTTATATGATGTGCGTAACAGCCCGTCATTACCGGATGTGCTGCATTCAGCAAGGTCAAAACGCCATCCGGCGATCGATAAGGGCAGTGCATCCCATTTATCAATGCATTTATCAATAAATGGTTTTATTTCAGGTAAATGTTGCCACGGTGGGGCAATCTGTATTGCCTGTTTGTCTGCCATTTCTTTTGCCAGACGAAGACGTGCAGCTTCTGCCGCAGCTTCTTTTTCCCGGTATTCCTGGTACATGGTGATCCCGTTCCAGAGCAGTATGGCCAGAATGGCACTTCCGCCATAAATCATGAACTGACGTTTTCGGGATACGCGAGTAAACGCCGCCTCTTTTGGCGGTTTTTTTACGTCAATCAACGCAGACAGAGTGAGTGAGGGGAGTGCCTGGCTGATATCCCATGATTCAGGCTGGTATAGTTTCCAGCCGGGTTCTGGTGTTTCATTAAACTCAAGAAATGTTGTCAGAGCACTCATGATCTGACTTTTGTTACCTACAACATCGTTGACGAGAACGTTATTGACGCAGGAAACAAAGCCATAAAGATCACCGAGTTCGCAGATAGCGTATCCGTCAGGTTCGATGAGGGGTTTTATCATCAGTGCCAGTGACCAGAATGAGGACGCCCCTGTGGGAAGATCCTCTTTTCTGATAAATGCCACCATCGTTTTGGTTTCATTTTCTGAATCCTGATACTGACAGGAGAGAAAATATTCAGCGTCGTTTTTTCTTGCGAATGTACGCGCATTCTTTTCTTCTGAAGGAAGCGTTTTCCAGTCCAGACCGGAGAAAAAAGCACGCTTGTTTTTAATAACCGAAGTGAAATTCTGGTTATTCTGATTATTCTCAGACAAAGTGACCTCCAAAAAAACTCCCTGTGTTTTTTCAGGGAGTTTTCAGTTAATTAGTTCACATTTTTTATTACTGCACTGGAGCCGGAATTAAGCACATTTGGTGTAATTAAAACGACCAGAATCGTGTCGCCGTCTTCGCTGTTAACGCCACCCCCAAGTCCAAAGAAGGAGGGGGTTATTACGCCTTGCTTACTGGTTTTCCGGTTTGATTGCTGGAATCCACTCAGAATGACTGTCTGGCCTGATTTCAGGTCAATAGTCTGATTAATTGTTTTCAAATCCACATTCGGTGTTTGTGCTTTACTGCCGCCACTTTCGAACACCTCAAAAGTAGGTTTGTCAGACAGACTCATTGAGAACAGCAATTGCAGGTTTTGTGAATCCGGCTGAATGTATGGAAGCAGAGTCATATTGAATCCGGTCGTTATTGTTGCCGCATTCAGTGACGTGGATGATCCCACATTGGCGGTGGAATCTGTTGTGACACTTTCAATGAAGCCCTGCTGATTGGCAATTTGCATAGGGACGGGCGTCAGGTTTTTAGTCACAGCGGAGTTTTGCGTTACGACACTGACGCTGCCTTGTGACGACAGGGCTTTCAGAAATGCTTTTGAGCCAGCCAGCTTACCGTCAACGATGGATACACCACTGGTAATAACATTCTCGGCGGCATCACCAAATGAGCCACCAAGACTCAGACCAAGATGACCATCATTAAATACTGCGTTCCAGTCGATTCCCGCCTGTTCCTGGCTTGATTTCTTGATACTCAGGATTTCAACGTTCAGCACAACCTGACGACTCATTTCATTATTGCGCTTGTTCACAATCTCCTGAACGCTGTCCAGTACATCCGGGGTATCTGTTACTGTCAGTGAACCAGTGGACAGATACATGCGCCCTGTACCTGGTGTCAGCATTGAGGAAACTTCGCTTTTCAGGTCGTTGTACAGCGATGATTTCATTTCCACGGTTGTAGTTTGCGTATTTGATGCGTCGCCAGTCATACCGCCAGAACTGGTAGAGCCGGTACTGCCACTGGAAGACATTGTGCCGCTCACAACTTTTGAGTTGTATGCCACATTGCTGTCCATATATGTGATCGGGAATGAGCGCGTTTCCAGATAGAAGAATGTGATACGACCTTTATCGTATTTCCAGGATATTCCCAGCCGTGAAGATACGGTTTGCAGTAGGGCAGGAAGCCCGGAGATATTCAGTTCCGGGAGTGATGTACCGCCAGAAGAGACTTTTACTGGCTGACTGCCTACTGACGCCAGAGGAACCATTCCATTTGCATCCGGTGCTGGAATTGATCCTGTCATTTGTTGTGTTGAGCCAGTGCCTGTACCGTTCAGATAGGTCCAGACATCGGCGCTGATTCGTACCGGGATATGACAGGTTTGTGTGATGCGTTGTGCGATCTGGCGTAGCTCAATATCTGAACGAGTATTAATCACAATCGGGCAGGGCGGCGCTGATTGCTTTACCTGCTTTTCAATAATTGGCGTTGTATTAATCCATTGTTTTGTTGAGTCCTGGATAACCGGGTTATTACGAATTTTTTTCGCGTATTCAGTCGCTTTTTGTGCGTCTCTTTCGGCTGCAAGTTCATTAGCATTGATTTTTTTGAAGTTTGCACAGCCTGATAATAAAAAAGAGGATATTAATAAACAAAGCAATTTTTTATTCATATTTAATTAACTCCGGTACTGGAATGATAACTGTGCATCCTATTTCATCGTGAGAGCGGGTTAACGATATAACTGTGTCGAAAAGATTTTGTATCTGCACGCCGCCATCTGAAGGAGTCGTGACAACAATAAGACGTTTGCCACGTTTCCTGGCTGTTTTAATAAATCGAACAATAAACTGAACAACTTTTGATTCCCGTAAGTTGTTACCGATGGCTACACTATTAAGAACCAACGTTTTTTCAGGTGCAGATAAAAAGTCAAAATAATCAAAATTTTCATCGCAAAGATAATGGTGTTTTAGAAGGGGAAGGTGTTCATGGCGTTTATAAATATCACAGAAATCAAAATATTTAACGTCAGTGTCATTGATTAGCAATTCTGCTAAAAGTGTTGATTTTCCAGTTCCAGTTTCGCCTATAATCAGAATATGTTTTTCAGAGTTTATCAAAACATCAATGGCTTCTTTCATCATATTCATATTTATCATATTCGTGTGTTTTATTCTCATAATAGAATCCTGTCTTTGCTAATCAATAGTATCTTTATTGCGAGGATTATTCAGATACGTCTGTTTTATCGTGATTATCAAGGTCTGGATTAGTAATCACATTGCCTCCGGCAACCATGACTTTTTTTCCTCCAGCTTTAGGGAGATAAATTTCTGCAATTTTTGCTATTTCATCCATGACTTCTTGTGTAAACAGGTTTGGAATGTCAACATGATTGTTACGGGCGATATCCACGCGGCGTTTAAACTCTGGTTCTTCAAACCAGATTATTTTGTTGGCAATAAATGGTCGGCTAAATTCACTGGTTATAATTTCACGGATTGCAATATTTCTGGCTTTATTCTTCTTATCCCGGAGAGACACAATTTCTTCAGGAAGAAGAACCGGGCGCTCTATTACATCATCATTCCGTGTACGTGAACTTCCTCCCTTACCACCACCACTGGATATTGAGCGTTTGGATATTTTCATATCACGCACCCCAATCTCTTCTGAAATCTTTTTAGCCAGAGCATTTTTTGATTTCGGCGGATAGTAAAGCACAACAGCACTGTTTTCAGTGAATGTGGTCCATCCTTCCTGACCGTACATATCGCTTTTTTGCCCTTGTCCTTCATTCTGAAGAATGAACATAAAGCGAAGGTTATAACCTGCTGTAAAACCAACAGCGCGTTCAATGACCTCCGATTTACCCATTGATGTAAATTCATCCAGGAGAATAAGACACTGGTATTTCAGGTCCGGGTTGTGTTCCGGTAGTTCACGACAGTTTTCATTAACCAGTAATGAGAAGAAAAGGTTTACAATTTTCTCATGAGTGATTAAAGCATCCGGTGTCAGACCAAGATAAATTGACATGGGCTTTTTACGAATATCCCGGATATCAAAATCACTGAAATTCGTCGCCTCAGCAGTAATAGGGTTGCTGAAGATGCTCAACGGTGATGAAAAGTTTGTTTCTATACTTCCCCTTGTGCGATCTGGTGCTGACATGAACTTAAAGAAGAATGATTTTGTTTTATCGCTAATCCAGCTACGGTTTTCAATTTCCTGTCCCATCCATGCGGCGAGATCCTTACCGCCATCGGGAACCGACGTTTTCAGTATGGCGCTGATGGAAACAAGAACGTCCGGTACATTATGACCTTTGGCTTTCTGTTCCAGGTGAAAACGCTCCTTGTCCAGCAGGTAAAGTCCTAACCCGACAAAAAGGTTTCGTGCAGAATCAGACCATATAGGATCATCACTTGCCGGGATAAGGATTGCAGCAATTTTTGCCAGGTCCGTTTCACGAAGTAAATCACTGCGACTGACGCAATCAAGAGGATTCCAGCGGTGAGAGCGTATCTGTCCTTTAATGGCCTGGTCGATAGTTTCCGCGTATCCGGCTGGCGCAAAGAGAAAGCATTCTTGCCCTAATTCTTTTTGCCTGAATCCGGCTGATAAAAACCAGTTTTCAAGTTTGATATCCAGTATGACCATACTTCCTGGATAGTTTACGCAGTTGGGGATAACAATCCCCACCCCTTTACCAGAACGTGTCGGGGCATAAAGAATTAAAAATTGTTGTCCGGCGAAATAAATAAATTGTTTTTTGTATCTCCCCTTGAACATTTTACCGATGAGTATTGGTGGATGTTTGTAAGGTGATTTTTTATCCGGGAAAAAACCTGATTTACTCAGGTCCATATCAGTTGCGAGCCGGGCGTCACCGTAGATGACTTTTTTAGGCATAATCCCAATCACGACAATCAACATGAATATGGCAAAGAATATTAATGGAACGCTGAATCCAAACCATGCCATAAAAACGAGTTTTTTATATTGTGGGTTGCCAGAAAATGTTGAGATTACAGAATGGAATGTATCCCACTTGAGCAAAGACATATCAACGGATGAATATCTTAATGCTGTGTATCCACCGAGATAGTTTGAGGCTATAAGCACACCCACAAGAAGCAGTAACAGGAAGAGAATTAACCCCCCCGTCTTTTTTGCATCCATAGTTATCTCCAGAATTTACATTGTGCTCAAAAAGCGATTTTTTTCTTCGGGTTCGTAATACAGTTCAGTCATTCTGGTATGGTTGAAAAAAAGAATGACATCAATTGATGTTTTTATCGTGCGCATGATGAGGTCCATATCAACAGTCATACCAACATCAGATTGTTTTACAATACTTGCCAGTCGTGAAAATGAGGCATAAGTATTATTAGCATGAATGGTACTGATTGAGCCTTCATGCCCTGTATTAAGCGCCTCCAGATAACTCCATGCTTCGTTACCCCTAAGTTCAGCAAGAAAGATGTGATCTGGCTTTAATCGCATACACGCTTCAATGATTTCCTTCGCTTCAACGGTATTTTTTTTGTAGAAAAGCCGGATGTGGTTTGGATGCAGCGGCAGAGACATTTCCGGTACATCTTCAACGGTTATATAACGCCGTTCAGGTGGAAAGATATCTGCAATTGCCTTTGCTATAGTTGTCTTACCGGAGCCAGTCCCACCTACGATTAAAAAATTAAGACGGTCTTTAACTGCCTCTCTTAAAAATTGAGCTTTAGATTGACCATCTGGACGTCGGGATAATTCATACAGGTAGCGTTGCCGTTCAGTCAGGATGGCTTCGTGTTTCGTCGCAATTCTGACATTATCAAAACGCCCTGTTCGGACATAATCATCTATAGTAAAGCGCGTTAATGATGGCTTACGGATAGATATCACAACGCTGTTATTTTCTGTTGCAGGTGGAATGATGATTTGTCCACGTTCCCCACCGGGAAGAACTACCGATGCAATGGGATTATCATGGCTAAGTGGTATTTTTATCTTTGATAAGTTCGTCAGAGTTTTGGCAAGTGTCATTAAATTATCAAAAGTCGCGTCTGGCGCATCTTTAGATTCCCAGCCATTTTTCCCTTCAAACCATATTGTTCCTGGTTTATTCACAGATATTTCTGTGACATGTTCAATATTAAGAACAGACTGGATACCCGTCATATCCAGATATCGTCTTGCGGTTTTACTGTTATCTCGTGGTTGTGATGTATTACTGGTATCTCTGATGTTATTCATATCAATTGCTTTACTGAATTACTGAATTACTGAATTACTGAATTACTGAATTACTGAATTACTGAATTACTGAAGTTCATATACGGATGAAAAGTCGATATTTCGCGGAACAATAACAGACAATACAGTCCCCTGATTAATATATGCCGTGGGGGGAATATTTATCGTATTGTCCAGCGTTGTTTTTGCCATTTCTTTTGTTGCGTCAGATGTGTTTTCGTAGGTGATATTGCTGTTTGAGCCTGTTTGTTGCGTGCTGTTTTTCAGAATATCTAAACCATCACCAAGTAATGACAGCAGCAATGCACCACCAAAACGCTGACCAAAATGATTATCGACCCATGCAGGAAGGCCGGAAGCGCCCAGACTGTCAGTGCCAAGTGCGCCAATGCGCACATTGACATTTTCATCTTTGAGCGTTGTCCAGTTAACGAACACACGGGCTACTCCCTGTGTCATGACTTTATTCTGCTCCCCGATCAGTAATGCTCCTTTACGGGCAAGAAGCACTTCGCCGTTATCCGACCAGACGTCTCGTGTTAACTGACACATTGTGATACCGGGATAAGAGGTTACGATTTTCGTTTTGAGCACACAGGATAATGCTGTTCCCGCAGATAACAGATATCGGCGGTTCAGCACAGGGGATACCTTTCCGTCTGCGTACTGACTGCCCTGTAAATCATCTCTTTCCTGGTTTTTTTCGCCTGGTTCCTGATTGTCGATCTTCACCATTGTGTCGCCCATCAGTTGTCGGACGGATTTTGGCAATGGTTGTGGTTGGTTTGGATCTCCACTGGCGGTTTGGGGAGTGCCGTTGGCTATCACATTGACGGCTGTTTGATCGGCCTTTTGTGATGCTGGCGCTGACGGGGCATTGTCTGCCTGTTTCTGTTCTTGCTCCTCCTGTGCTTTCCTGCGGTTAGCGGCATCGAGTTTTTCCTTTTCTTCGATGTTTTTCATCATTGTTGTCAGTGAAACGCCATTGTTGGTATTTGTGACCAGTGTCTCGTCAGACTTCTCAAGAGGTGTTTGCTGAACGACCTGTTCTCGTGACAGAACTTTAAACAAGATAATGATCACAAATAACGCGGCAATCAGTAATATGATGAGGATTAATATTTTTTTGGGCGCTGCTTTACCTTTTACTTCGATAATTCCGCGATTTCCCGTGTCATTATTTTTTTCATCATCTTTATTTTTCATAGCTGAACTTCTCTACTCGTGTTTTTCCGTTTGACGTACCTTTTTTATTCCACGGACGATTAACGATTGATGATGTTCTGATATCTGCAACCTGATCACCCAGGCGCAAACGGAGATTTTCAGCCACGTCATAGTAAACCATTGTGTTTTTATTTCTGTCTCCGTTAACCAGATGTTCATTTCCATCGGCATCAACACGATAAAGGACCGGGATTTCCTGTTTATTAGTCCATCTCATGCATGTAAATTCGCCATTATCCCATACCTGATAAGGGAAAATTGATTTATCCCCCTTGAGTTGATAATGACCATTAATTATTCCACCATCAGTGCATGGAAATGGCTTTTCAGTCATTACGGTAGCTGACGGTGGTTTCGGATAATTAAAACGCAGAATATACGTGGGTTGTTTCGTGGTTGATATCAGGTAAAGAGGATATATATGCTTATTGGTCTGAACGGTAACGTTTGTATCCGGTTCTTCTGCTTTTGGACGCAGAAACAGAGTGTTGTCCCTGACCGATACTGACCAGGCTTCTGGATCACCAATTCCGACATCTTTTATTGTTTCGTCTTGTCCGAACTTAATTGTTGTTTGTGCGCCTGCTTTTACGCGCACATTAAATACATCCTGCTCGTTATAATCTACGGTCTGAATACGCCCGTCTCGTTCCGATGGTGTGCCGTACATAGCTGCTAAAGCACCAGGTACTTGTAGCATCGACAAAAGAACTATCGCAGTAGTGCGTTTAAGCATCATTTTATAACCTCTGGATCAGGTTGGTAGCTCAGAACTTGCAGTCCCAGCGGATTCACAAGGCGCTCTTTTTCTGTTTTGATATCTTTATCCCAGTCAAAAGAAATCGTCGAAATCCACTCTGTTGCTCTGTATCCGGGGGCGGGTTTACCAGATAAATCCAGTACCATTTTTTTGAAACGCACCTGCGCCATATCCTTCCTTAGAAGGATTACTGAATTAATCTGGACCTTAATTTTGTAGTTGTTTTTCAGAATGTTCAGTGGTGAGGAATCAGCACGAATCATGGTGTCATAAGCTGAAAACACCTTTTGGGAAGACATTGTTTTTACTGTATCGGCCTGTTCCTGGATGGTCTGCCAGTCGTATGCTTCATAGTTAATGAGATATTTTGACAGGAAATATTTAGTCTCAACATCCTGATAACTTTCCTTAGCATCAGATAATTGAGGGGCAATATCAGTATATCCAGTGCTGTTATCCACTCGCACAAGGAACGGTACAGCGGTTTTTAATGGAGCAAGGGAGGCTATTGCGAAACCAAGAATGCAAATTACAACAAATTCACCAATGGCGAGAATGGTAAATGTTTTTGCCTTTTTCTTTATGATTTCAATTTCACTGCGCTCAAAGTCACGTATGGCCTTGAAATAATCCTTTTTTTCGTTTTTTTCTTCAAATTTCTTTTTGGTGGCTTCTTTTTTTGAATGTTCATAATAGTTTGTGTTTTCCATTAATAATCACCTGCTTTGATCTGTTCAATTGCTGTGTTTAACTCAAACCATCCCCCTTTTTTCTGCACAGGATTGGGGGTGTGAGAACATGCACTAATTAATAGCGCGGAGGCAATTATGAGGGGGATTTTCATATTGTTTTCCGTTCTGTATAAAACAGAGAAATTAACCGTTCAGGCGTTTCAGGAGTTCTGGTATCCAGATATCAGGAGCTACATCTCCTTTTTCAGCAATAATCTCATCAAAAATAGACAGGCCAGTTTCAGAGCCAGAAAGCACGGGGATAAACTCATCGAATCCAAACAAATCCATTTTGGCGAAAACAGAAGAGCCAGATTGCTTGATGAGCATGGTCCTTGACTCCTTCGTCAGCTCTTTGAGTTTTTCAAACTCTTTTTCAGTAAGCCCAATTTCTTTATATCCTTCCCATTTTGCATCGGGATTGGGCAGGAGAATTTTCGTTGCGGTTTGTTGTACCAGCGCCGCAAAAATTGCGCAGTTTATGGCGTCTTCCGGGGACTGTGATGTTAACCACATCATTTCACCTTTCATGCGCCCCGCTTTCAGTGCGCTTTTAATCATGCTTTGTGTCATGGGAAAGTTTGCTGGCATCCAGAACTCTTCAATAATGGAGAGCATCAGATTGCCGCCGCGTTGCATGATTTCTTTGTAGAAAAACAGGACCGCGAGTAAAGGTTCACAGGCAGGATGAATACCGTTTTTTGTGTCCAGGACAACGGTTGTATCAAATCCCACTTTTTTATGATGCAGTGGATTGAAGGTATTCCGGGGGGAATCCACCGCCCAGGCATATTCGCCGTTGTCGCACCATTTGGCGAGACGCGTCTGAAGTTCAGGACTGACTATATCGAGAAGAAGGGCTGTCCGGCGTTCTTCGACAGGCATTCGCATAATGCTTTCCACGGCAGCGTTTAATTCAATGCCATGTTCATCAGAACAGGGGTTGCCCTGGTTGTCTCGTGCCAGAACCTGTGTCCAGCGTTTCAGAAATGCGAGAAGTCTGTGCCAGACGGGAGATTCCGGGCCTTCTGCCAGTTGCCACGGATTGCAGCCGGTATAAATGCCTTCCTGCAACGTGAAATAGCTTCCTCCGTATGCACGGACAAAAAGCTCAGTAGAACGGTTGAAATCCACAACAAACATTAAAGGGTCAAAGCGTTGAAGAAAACCGCTGGCTGCTGCTTCAAATGTTGTTTTCCCTGTGCCTGTTGCGCCAAGAATCATTCCATGCCCGGCAATTTTTTGTCCGGTAACACTTTTTTCCGGTGGGCTGTAATGCGTATTGAACCAGTAAATGCTGTCAGACACCGTTTTCAACGGCATTATGGCGGACCCATCACCAATAGGATTGCCTGATTTTTTCCCGGAGGAATAATTGTGAAAAGACATCAGACAGGCCAGGTTGGTTATTGTTCTTCGGGTATCCAGTGGACGCCTCTTATTCAGCGGCATATGACTGAAAAAAACAAAAGGTGATGCGAGTGAGGCGCGACTGAAGCGGAATCCCTTACCCGAAGTAATAAACTCAGCAGAGAGCTTTATACCATTGCTTCTGGCCTGATCTGGTGTATCACCGAATACCGTTAATGCGCAGTGTAGTGAACCAAACAACGTAATTCCGGCTGCGACCGCTTCTTTACCAGCTTCGAGTTCTTCCTGTTGTGTTTTGGCTGCATCATTAGCTGATTGCAGTTTGTTTAATTGCGAATCAATGTTCTTCAGGGTTTTTGTGGGTGATTCAAAAATAAACGATTGAGTAAGAATAAATTCATAGGGTTGCTTGAGAAGAAAATCCCATTGTCCGGGGGTCGTTTCTATAGGGAAATCCTTCAAAATATAATTCGTTGCAAACTTTTTACTATCCGATTCGTTGTTACGCAGTTCAAGAACATCAGCACCAAAATACCATTCAGAATCACAAATACTGGATGATAAGGGAGTGGATGATAAAGGAATCATGTTATGTTCTGTATTTAGCAATAGTGATAAATAGTCTGCCAACTCACTAATATAAGTATTGTGAACTGATAAAACAGAAGCGTTAAATGGCTGAAGTGCTTTTTGCGCCTGTTGTGTCATTTCATTCATGCGCTCGATTCCGGTATCAACATCATCGTAGGGAATCCCAAATGTTAAATACCATGTTGATTTGTAGAATGCGCTGGATGTGAACAGAGCAAGGTATTTTTTTGAAAACCTGCTTAAAAAAGCATTGTCAAAATTCCATTCTCCATCAATGGTTATTCTTTTTTTGATAAGATGAGTCCATAAATACAGGTCGCCTTCCTTTCCTAACCCAATCAGGAAGTTTTTAACGCTGTTAAATAAATTTATAAGAACATTATCATTCTCTGTCTCAAATGGAATGCCTGCGACAACAAGTGAGGCTAGCATTTTCCTGTCAGAAGTAAAGATAATACTGTCTGTTACATGGAAGCGATAATCGGGATATTCACGAGCAACATCCTTGTTGTCACTGTTTTTTAATTTGATTTTGTGCATATATGTTACCTGACAGATGAATAACCAATAATTAAATCTCTGTGACGGATTTTTAACAGAAGCCCCATAAGGTTTAAACGGATGACTCTTAGGGCGTTTGGGTCATTTTCACAGGCCAGTTTTACTATAAAAAGAAACAGCGCACATATGGCAGGAATAATCAGCCCTTTCATACCCCAAAGGAAAATAGCAGGGAAGCCTGTCAGAACAGCGAAAAAAGCCGTGAACAATAACAACATTAAGGGGATACCAGAAACTAACGCCGGACGGTTAAAACCGTTATAAGTCATGAATGACTCACTGACATGTTCATTTACTTTGTCCATAACTCACCATGAAAAAAGCCGCAATTCACACATAAGGTAAATATGCGGCACAGTTGTATATATGGGTTACTTATTTGAAGAGTTCCAGCGCCCAGTTCCCGGCGTAAAGTGCACCGCCAGCGAGGGAACAATAGATAAGCGCCATTCCAACATCAGACCAGCTTTTCTTCTCCATGAATGCCATGATGATGTTATAGATCAGGTAACACAAAGCACAAACACCACCAAAGCCAAATGCCCATGTCTTAAGTTCTGTCATGGTATTTGTTGCGGTGTCGAGTCCACCTGCATAGGCAACGGAGGCGGTTAGTGACAGGAAAAACGCCAGGATAAAATACTGCAAAGTTGATTTGACTTTCATTAACTAAAATCTCCAAAAACATCCCAGTCCGGTGATGTTTTCTCTTCATCATTCGGGGGTTTTATTTCTGATTCATCAGTTTTTTCACGGATTGATGGCACGATATAGTTATTCGCGTTACGAATAACCCGTTCCAGATAAGAAGTGTTGTTAAATTTCTTTTCTTTAATAAATCCTGTTGATTCGTTACCCGAATAATACAAAGATAAAGCGCGGAGAATTTTTTGATTACTACTACCCTCCTTTTGTCTCAGATAATTGTCCGTCAGGACTGCCGCTCCTGCTTTTATATTTGTACACGGGTCAAAAACTGTTTTATTAGTCAGATTGAGTGATGGGAAATTTTTGCTGTATATCTGTGTCAGACCTGCACTAAACCTTTTATTTTCTGCTGTTAATTTTTCTGCATATTCAATAGCTCCTTTTTCATCTTTAAAATACTTACTTGTTCCGTCAGAAACATTCGCTATTACATATGGATTAGCCCCTGATTCAGTCATAATCAGGGCATTCATCGTATCGGGTGATACATCAGGGGCACACTGACTTATCAGTGCTGCCAGAACAGCCGCTGATAACTGCATAAGGGATTTATCTCCTGATATTAAATTCGTGAAGAACGTTTTTTCCTGCGGGGGCGACGAACGATACTGTCCAGCTCATTAGCGCCGGAAAGAAGTTCTTTCAGCGAGACAATTTTTTCCCTGACAGGTATAAGGGATTTTGCCCCCGGACATTGTTCAAAGTCTGATTTGTACAGGTCGTATAAAACAAGCGTATGTTTTACATCCTGTGACAGATAATTATGTTTATTCTGGATGTTACCTTGTTCGATATTTTTGATAACATCTGCTGAACGATGAATTAAATCTGTATAGATTCGGGTGTTTTTAAGGGGATTTATTTTTATATATTCAGAAGCAAGCTGAATAAGATTGCATCGTAAGATAAGGACTTCACGAGTGGCAATATCAAGCTCGCTGACATCATCATTATCCTGCATGGGTATCTCCGGTAAAGATTTTCTGGACTGAAGTCCGCGCCGTAGCGATATATCCGGCCCACATAATGATGTGTCGGATATGCAGACTCCAGTTCAGAATCCCCTTGTCAGGGGATATTTAGTTAATGAGTACAATAGCCTCTTCTGGAATGGAGGAAGGAACGGGAACGCCCATATCATTCCCCTGATTATCGACAATCTTCTTATTTTTTACTCTTCCTAACATTGCTGAATGTTTTGTTTGCTGCTGCAAAGCAGACATCAGACCTTCTGTATCGGCAGACCAGATATAAACTCGCTTACCGTAAATAATATGATGAATATCATAAACGGGTGTTATACCGATTTGCTCAGATGTTAACGTTCCTCCTGAATTACGTTTGTCTGGATATTTATAAAGATAGTCATTGATAACATTTGCGAAATGGACAAATTCAATTGCTTCCTGTTTTGCAGGAAGCAACTTCATTCGCTGTATGGTTTGATTATTGTTATCTGTCAGATAGTAACTGCCTATTGACAGGAATATCAGGAGCAAGCTGAAGAACCAACCCATAGCGATTACTCCTGTTGTGTGTCTTTAATTGTGATTACGCATTGTGCAATATTCCTGAATGCGTATAACGGTTTATCTGCTGAAAGATAAAGCATCAGCGTATCTTTTAATGCAGATTCAAAGTTTCCCCGGAAAATAAGAGGAGCATCTATTCTGTAGTTCACAGGAGTATCCCATACAAGATTCCAGGTTGAATTACCACACGGCGAACTTGACGCCCATTCTGTGAGGCCATCCCGCAGCGTCGAACCTTTTTTAAGATTCCAGGTGAGTTTTTCTGTCTGTTTTTGCGGAACGGTGACAGGCGTTAGCGGTTTTTGAGGAAACTTGTCAGAGGAAACTGGTGTCCTGACAGGAGATGCAGGGGTTTTGTCAGGAGATTCAGGTGCTTTTTGTGATGTTTTCCCTTTCTGTTGTTGAAAATCAATCAGAAGATGTCTTTTTTCGGTGTTCTTAATTACCGTCAGACCGTAGTTGCGAAGCATTTTATCCAGGACATAAGGCCATTGATCGTTGCCCTGCCAGGATATCGTGCGACGGAAAGTTTTCGTTACCTCCGGGGATATTTCAGCCGTCCAGTCCGATGGGACAATTTCTTTTACTGCTTTTTGCAGCGAGCCTTTACCATCATGGCGAACAAAGTAAATTTGCTTTTCAGGTGTTGATGGGCCTGTAAGCGTGGTGGCCGGAACAGCGTTGTTAGCGTTTTTTTTCAGAAAACCGCTTTTTGACATTAGCGGTGGTTGTTCAGGACGCGGTTTTGTCTGCTGATCAGTATTTTGTGCCGTTTGTGCCTGATGGTTGTTGCTACTGATTGGCTTTGCGGGAGGGAGTGCTGGTTGTTCAGAATGCTGTTCAGTTGCTCCTTTGGCTGCTGTTTTTATCTCACCAGATGAAGTTATGCTGTTTGTTGTTGGCTTCAGAAAACTATTATTGCTGTCCTGGTTTTTTGGCGCTGTCGCTGATTGCTCAGAACGTGGTTTTACGGTTTCTGCAATACGAGGCGCGGGAGTTACGTTTATGGCTTCCTTTTTGAGATAATTATCATTGCTGTATTGAACAGTGCTGTTTGGCTGTGACACGGGCTGCTGAAGGATCACCCCGTTATAGTATGTGTCTGCTCTTACCTGCTCAATTGTGGTATTCAGTTCATACCAACCTCCTTTTGCCTGTGCGGGTTCAGGGGCATGGGAACACGCATTCAGCAATAATGTGGTGGGAATAATAATGAGCTTTTTCATGGTTAACCCCAGGAACGTCCGAACTTACTCATGATTTTTGAGATCGCCGCAGGGTCTGCGGTCGTGCATTGATTAAGAAACGCTTTTCGGGCATCAAAGGTTTTGCTCCAGCGAATAGATCCCTTTTTCTTTTTGATGATATTAAAGAACTCCTTTTCGGCGCTTTTGCATTCGCTCCCGCCGCCGCTACCGATAGCTTTACCGTACAGACAAAGAACGGAAGCACACGGATCAGACGCATATACGGGGGCAGAGAGTGCGATCGCACTTGCGGCAATCATCGATAACATGATTTTGCTTAACGGTGTCTCAGGCACGGGGTGTGTTCTACTATCTGCGCAGCCTGGTCGTAATGCTGCGGTGGCGGCAACCATCAATAAAATGGTGGATTTCATGGTGTTCCTCCATATTTCAGACAAAAGAAAACCCGCACGAGGCGGGTAATTTAAATATCAGGGGAATCAACGCACGTGTGGCGTAATGATGACAATCCGGTTCTCACTTTGGCTATCAGCATTAACTCCAGTAAAACCACTCACGATAAGGGGCTGGTCCGGTTTGAGTAAAATATTCTGCTCGACAGTCTGTTTCCGTATCGGGTCAGTGGTTGTGAGTTGCAGGTGGAAATTTCCACGCTCAATCTCCGGCGCTATCCGCATTGTGAAGCCAGCAGTCCGATCTTTTTCAGCCAGTGTAGTGTCACCGGATATTGCCTGACGGGGGATCAGTTCCGTGGCAGGTTCCCAGCTTCCGGCAGATGTTGTTTGTGATTCAACGCACGGGGTACTCTGCATTATTTTGCGGATTGTTTCGGAGGATATCGCCTGACCGTCATCAAAGAATGCACTACGGAAAATCACGTTCTGATTTTTGGCAAACAAGCCTGGATGCCGCTCGCTCAGACTTTCGTATATATTCATACCATTCAAACAAACAGGAGAACTGTCCGGCAGGTCTGTTCGCACGGTATCAATTTTCAACGTTATCTGGTGGTCATGTTTGGTTAACGGTGACTCAGGTACTGGTTGTGTTTTGCTATCCGCACAGCCTGACAGTAATGCGGTGGCGGCAACCATCGATAAAATGATGGATTTCATGGAGTTCCTCCATATTTCAGGCAAAAGAAAACCCGTACGAGGCGGGTATGAATGAGCCATTAAAGGCGGAATTGCACTCTTTGTTTAGTTTTGATATCTATCCTGGTGCATCATCAGAACAGAATACTGGAGTTAAGTTGGCTATGGCGCGGTTTTATTTAAATGTTCCGTTTGAAGAAAAGGATTTGGCTAAACAAAAAGGGGCGCAATGGGACCAAGAACAACGGAAATGGTTTGTTCCACAGGGGAAAAATCCAATTTATTTTATTCGGTGGATAAAAGAATTAAATGAACATGATTACAATGTTTTTTCGCAACGTTTTTATATTGCGGAAAGTTACCAGTCTTGTTGGCGTTGTAAGAAAACAACTCCTGTGTTTGGTATTTTTTTACCTCGTTGGTATAAGTATAGAGACGTTATTTGGGGAGTTGATCCTGCCGAATGGGAAGATTGTATATTAGATGAATGGTATGAAACATCCTCCCCTAAGGGTATGGAGTATTTTGATTCAAAGAAAAATATGATTTATCGGTGGTTAACCAGTAGAGTATGGTGGACTGATTTAACGAAAATTGAAATAATTTCAACCTCTGCTCTCTCAAGGATTAATGAGTATTCAAAATTATATTATCCATCCCATAGCAAAACAGCAAAAATGAACTATTACGCGAATCATTGTTGTCATTGTAACGCAATGCAAGGTGATTTTATGATGTTTAATGAGCCAGGGGGCGTGTTCTTCCCTGTAACATATGAACAGGCGGAGAAAATAAGATTCCATGAAGTCAATGAAACAATATTTGCCAAAGCAAGTTATAGTTTAATACCCGAAGCCGGAGGTTTCATAGATCTTTAAGCAAGATAAAACCCGCACGAAGCGGGTTTTATTATTGTTTCGCTTACTCATATTAATCTAATCGTTCCATTAGATCCCGCACTTTCTTCTTGTGCTCTTCTTTTTGAGCTTGTTCTAATGCAGCACGAGCATTATCGCAATTCTGGTCTGTGATTTCGCCTTTTCTGCACTGTTCGATGGTTTTAGCTGCTTCGGCTGGGTTGCTTGAATAGTATTCAACAGCGTAAACTTTTTCTTTACACCCAGAAAGTATTAATGTTGTTGAGACCATTAATAGAGGGATAATTGCGCTGCGTAAGTTAATCATCTTTAAGTTAACCTATCCATCAATTGATTTACTATAGCTTGATGTTGGGCTTTTTGCTCAGCTTCAAGCTGTCTCTCCGCAATATCATATTGCTTCAATTGTAGCTCCATTGTCAATTTTTCTGTATTCAATTGGTTAGATAAGTCTGCTTTTTTTTGCGGAGTATCTGCTGACGCGAACTCCTTCTGTAACGTGGTTAATCTCTTAGCCCTTTCCTGCATTTCATTGTTGAAGTTTTCATAGAATTTGATCTTAGCCAGGATTGCATCATATTTTTTTTGCGTTTCTGCAACGTTACTTGATAAGTCATATTGCGATCGCAAAGAGCTAAGATCTGATTTTGCACTATTTGTTATTGTTGATAGAGAATCCTTCATATAGCTGGATGCGCTATCAAAGCCGTTACTGAAATCAGTGAAGCCTTCGAGTCTTTTCTTCTGTTCTTCAGCGTATCTTATGGTCTGTTCATATTGTTGCTTGAGTTGATCAAGCTGTCTTGCCGCTTCAGCGGCACGATTTAGCCCTTCTTCAACTGTTTTAGCTATCGCTGTAACGTCTACTACTGGAATACCAGATGCAAAGATTGATGGTGATGTTACGGTAATTATTCCAGCAAAGAGAAATGATAATACTTTATCTTTCATGTTAATCACCCCGCTTTAAGTTTACTTCCACGGTTTAATCCCTGAACTAATGCTGATGCAGAACGACTTCCTGCATTAAAGATTGGATTTGGCATTTTGCTGGCAAATCCATTAGTGAAAGATCGGAGTCCTGATGCTCGCATAAAACCAGATGCAACCTTACCCCCAAAGCCATTAGCGGCTGATGTAAGGCCATTTATACCTACCCCGCCAGTAAGAGTTGAGCAGAGAGTACCTACTTGCTCAACAAGGAATATAGATATAACAATGATCATAAAGAAATTAACCACTGTTGTGAGGGTTATATTTCCACTTGACGGGACGGTTTGCTCAATAAAACCGATAACGAAACTGAAAGATATGCTGTAAAAAAGATTAAGTAGAATGTAGTTAAGACAACTCCCCACCCATGCTGTAAACATATTTCTTGTTGAAGCAAATAGAGAAAAGCAGATAAATAATATTCCGGCGGATAAGAGAATGCCAACCATGAATGTTGATAGCGCTAGAAATACAGCGGTGTAATAAATAAGTAAAAGCCCCCCAACATATCCAACCCCCCAAATTAGATATATATATAATTTCTCTGTGATGTCAGTCCATGCAAGAATTTCAAGATTTGTCTTCTTAAAGTCATTTAAACTCGTAGATAGAGTATCCCATAAGTTATCAACAGTGGTTGCAGTTCCTGAACCACCAGTAACAGCAGCAGAAAGGTCGGAACCTGCGTGCATGACAAAAGGAATAACAAACTGGCTGTAATAAGGCGCTGAATAAGTGAACGCGCCAACCAGGGCGAATGCGCCGATATTTTTAGTTACCTCGTTCATTAGGACATCACGCTGGGCATACGTGATTTCATATATTAGATAAATAACGTATAAGGTTATGGCAGCAAAGAATGTAGGAGATATCGCTTGTGCGACTTTAGCGGCGTTCGTCGCCGCTGTGGATTCAACAATGGTTGTTACTAGCTCAAGAGTTTTAGAAACAATGTACATGGCTTAGTCCTTCTGGCAGATGAAGAGTTCACCAGAGGCACTAATATTTGGCTTCAGCTTAATTACCAGGTCTGTGCCGAAAAAAATTGCTTCTCCAATTTTTTGGAAATTTAATGTGGATTCTTCTTTATTGTAACTATAAACGTTGTGGGTCGCTGTCGATGTTTTGGTTTTGCGAGGTGTAAACGCTTTTTTAATGATGTAATCGAGAGCGTGGCTGTTATGAGATGGTAAAGTGATTAAATCGTCGTTTTTTTTCATAATGTAGTTCTGATTTTTGAGGTTGAAGATAATTGTCGGTCAATGCTTTTGATTTTTTTTCGTATCTCAATTGGATTCGCCTCAGATAAGTTAGCAATGGATAAAGCCAGTTCGATTTGTAAAATTTTCCTTGTTTCGATGAGATTGATTTTTACTTGTGGTATATCACGGAAGACACCACAGCCGGTAATTGCTTTTGAAACGACACGTTCTGTATTCGTTATGCTTTTCTTTACTGTTCGAGGGGGAACATAACGTGCACGGCGAAGTTTTCTCAGATTAGCTTTTGCTTGAGTCATATTTATATGCCATGAATAGATAAATGCTTTCTTTAAAACCTGAATACGCATAAGCCAGGAATATGGCGGCTAAAGGCAAGGAAAAGATGAAATGAATAACGGCATTAAGAACTGAACCGATTAATGTATAAAAGACAAATGGTGCCGAGAGTGTGAAAGCACCCAGCAGAAAAGAAAAAACATTGCACGCCATTCTTAACAAAAATATTTTTATTAGGTGATGTTTTCTTCTGTACATTTCATCGTATCCTTCAGGGGGCTGCTACCTTCTTCACATTGTTGCATCCATCGGCGAGAAATTCCCGGCCAGTAACCGGGTCGAACATGATCACGTTGTTGCTTTTATCGGCGATAATTTCATCAATGACTTTATGAATACACGCCCATTTTGCCGGAACTTCCCGGCCTGTAACCGGATCAAAAACGATATGGTCATTTTCAACGTAACGCAGGCGTTTGTAGATTTTTTGACGAGCTTTTATCTTAATTTTATCCAACTCTGCACGTTTTAATTCTAATTTTTCTCGCCTTTCGTCGATGAAAGAACTTATTTTGATGACAACCATGATGATAATTGCCATACAGAGGCACAGGTAGCATACTGCCTGTATAGCTACAGCAACTCTTCCTGCTGCTGATACAAGGCTTGATGCAAGGCTAAAAAAAGCTAATGCAAGGATAATAAGAACTATAGTTATTATTATGGTTTTTATTGTTTTTATGGTTTTGTATGACGCGTATTTATCTATACCTCTAATGGCTAATATAGCCTCTGTTAGAGAAACACCTTCATTTGCGTTTCGCATTGAATTTTCCTCATACTATCTGAATACAGAAGCGGTCCTGTTCTCCTGAAGCAAGGCTTCATTATTTTATGGGCCATTGGATGGGTAGTATGTACGGGTATTGATAGAATAAATTTTGAATGTCCTGTTTTTATTGCATTCAGAAGTTCGTCAATTTCTTTTTGAGATGTCGTTGCTTTCATCAACAAGTGCCTCAATCAGTTTATTAATACACGCCCGTTCTGCCGGAACCTCCCGGCCTGTAATCGGGTCAAAAACGACATGATCGCTTTCAACGTAACGTAAACGGTGATAGACATCTATACGGAGTTTTGTTTTAGCAGCTTCATGTTCAACGCGAGTTAACTCTTCTTTTTCTCGTTTGCTGCTGAAAAACAGAAACCAGATCATTGCTATGATAATTACTAAAAAAGGGACAACGGTGCCTAAAATGCTTACCATTTCTGCCATGCCACCCAGAATAGATTGAATCTTTCCTGTGGCTGTGGTGGTTGTTACTGGTTCAGCAAAATCAGAACCAGTGTCTGATAAAAATGTAAATAAACGGGAAGATAAACCAAATAGCACGCCAAAAACGAGAATTTTTATTATCGAACCGTATACATTTAATAGACTGTATTCTTCCTCTTTAGGCGATTCAAAGTTTTTTGCCCTTTGTGTCTGCTCTTGTTTAGAACCAGAAACACCTCCGATGAATAAGCCAATACCACCAGTACCTAAACCAATACCCCCACCAGTACCATTCCATTTACCTGTTGTTGTTTCTTTAGCTACAATAGCTGCAAGAGAAATTCCTTCATTTGCGTTTCGCATAGAATTGTCCTCATACTATTCCTGTGACACTTAACACCATCAATAAAATATGTAATGCAGTAATTTTTTTTAGCGTTTTTTTATAGACTTCAATAAAATCCTTATCCAGAAGTCTGATAATAAAAATACATAGTGCATTCATCGCTGCTCCTGTAAGCGGAATTAACAACGAAAGATGCATGATTTATTCCTTGTTTTCACTCTTGTCTTCGATGGTCATTACTTTAAGAGTTATTCCTTGCATGTCTGTAACAATAACTCTTGTTCCCGCAGGGTAGTTTTCATCGTGTAACGTCTCAACAGGCCAGAATGTATCACCAATAAGTAATTGCCCCTTGCCGTTCACAATATCGTCACTGAGAGTAAATTCTTTTCCTTTAAAACGTGTATGTCCTGTGTTCACCAGGGGGGTATCTAATTTCTTATGTTTTTTGTCATAGACGAACTTAATTATCGACGTCAGTATGCTTATTGACGCAAAGAAGCATATATTTGCTTCTTGTGATATAGGAAGGAAAAAGTCAACAATGGCACTTGATAATGCACCAAGACTGATTACGAGTAACCATCCCGTTCCGGTTATAATTTCAAGGGCAATACAAAGAAGAAACAGCGTAAACCAGAACATCGTTAATCTCCATGAGATAAGGACGGTGATTAAAACAATATTGTCACCGTCCGGTATCTGTTTAAGACAAATACTGTTGAGCCTGTTTCATATCAACTTTGGGAGTATCCTGTGATACGTTTTTTAGCAGTTCACTGATACCTGCAACCGAACTCACCAGGCTACTTGAATCAAGAGGCATCATAACCAGTTTACTGTTTGATGCAGTGCCAATTGCCTGGAGTGCTTCAGTGTATTTCTGCGCAATAAAGTAATTAACAGACTGAACATCACCTTCAGCGATTGCATCCGACACCAGTTTTGTTGCGCGAGCTTCCGCTTCTGCCTGACGTTCGCGTGCTTCAGACTGAAGAAATGCTGATTGCCGTTCCCCTTCTGCTTTCAGTATTTGAGACTGTTTTTCCCCTTCCGCCTTCAGAATTTGTGACTGGCGTATACCTTCCGCTTCCAGAATCTGTGCACGCTTAGTACGTTCCGCTTTCATTTGCGCGTTCATCGCCTTAGTCAGTTCTTCTGGTGGTTTAACATCCCGAATTTCAATACGTGTGACCTTAATTCCCCACGGATCAGTTGCATAATCGACAACCGTTAACAGCTTAGAATTGATGCTGTCACGTTGAGAAAGCATATCGTCGAGATTCATTCCACCAACGACAGTTCGGATATTGGTCATGACAAGATTTGAAATAGCTGATGCAAGATTATCGACTTCATAAGCTGCCTTCGCTGCATCAATGACCTGGATAAAACAAACAGCATCGATAGTTACGTTTGCATTGTCTTTCGAAATAACTTCCTGTTTAGGAACATCCAGGACGGTTTCCATCATGTTGATCCGTTGACCTATGCGGTCCATAAACGGGATCAGGAAGTGAAGACCGGGGGAAAGCGTATGGGTATATTTACCAAAGCGTTCCACTGTCCAGGCATTACCTTGCGGCACGATTTTGACGGCAGATTTAACGAATATCAGCGCGACTAAAATTAATAAGAGTAACGGAATAGATGTAACTATTGGCGTAATTATAGCGTCAATCATGATTAATCCTCTCCCCATTCATCACAATATGCTTCAACCGGAGTTTTTCCTGCTTCATAATCACCACGCCATGCTTCCGCATCGGCGGCATTTCCACCGCGTAACTCTGCGTAATCCATTAATAGCTCGTGCCATTCTTCAAATGTTACGGTTTGTTTAGTGGAACCAAAATCAGCCATATGTATTTCCTGCATTTTGTGGAGGTATCTCTTTGCAAATGAAATCTGAAATATGAACATCAACAGAAAAACACTTTCCTGCTTCTTTTTCTTTTGAGAAGTTTTTTCTGCATTCTTCAGCGGTCATAGGGAAGTCGCTGTAATGAGTCCATTTCACGGGGCCACCACCTGGTTTTTTGATGGTTGCGTTTATTTGGTACTTAGGCATTCAAAAATACCTCCACTCGATCACCTGTCTTTCTTGAACACATCCAGCGGCGCAGTTCTGTAAAACTATCCTGGATCTCACAACGGGTACTTTTCATTGTGACAGTTGGTATATTGTCGTAGCTGGCATATGCAATCTCTTTTTTGGGTGTGCGCAATATGCCTTTGTCAATATCAAGAATCCTGAACGCGCTAATTCTTCTTTTGTGCTCGTTAAATAGTGTTCGTTTAGTTGCTGTTATCTGCTTCTGTGCTTCCTGGTAAATGTAGGTAAGCACATCATAAGATTGTTGCTGTGTAATAAGGAAATTACGGCTAACATCCGTTGTTGTGAGCGTTTTATTATTTCTTAATCCCCAATAAGCCACGATGATATAGAGTGGATATCCTTTCAAATCTGCCACACATTCAGGAATGACAGGATTAATTTTTAACTTACGCGCCATATTTTCTCCCGGTTGTTTGTCTGAAATAGAAACATCCCCGGAATACAGCGTCATAAGCTAATTATGAAAAGTTGCAGCCACTCACTACAGGCTCTTTATCTGATTGTTCATCATCATGCATAGCTAAACCCCCTTACCTGGAGTGGAGACTGGCAAATCTGGTGTACTTCTGCGTTGCAGCCTGTACGACTTGCTCAGGGAGAGAGTGAGTGAGATTAACTCAACGCGAGTTCACCAAATAAGGGGGTTTAAGTATGCAGAATGATATTTGCGGATAAAGAGTCGTTACCTGTGTAGATGGCGCGGCACGTCACTCTGTTACGTAGCCCGTTGCTGACAGATGCCAGCGGTGCTTGAAATGCACGAATAATAACCTCCTTATGCCAGGGCTTTAGGCAATGACCGCTGTCCGGGGTTGTTAAAGAGCATGAGATGACAAGCGTTCTAACGGGCGTCAAAGAGTGCTCATTTTCCAGACAATGAGCACAAAAAACGCGATGAACGAGCTTTTTACAATCATCTGGATAGTATTGTGTGTGCGACATTTAAAACCTGTCAATGCCACAAGAGCGATCTAATGATCTGAATAACATCTAAAAAACAGAATAATATTCTGTTTGTTAAATGATGTACGATCTAAAAATCTAGATAATACTGTTTGTGTGGTTTATTCGATCGTGTGAGTGGGTGTATGCAGTCAAAAAAACTTTTTTGAATATACAAAATTCTGAATTTCTGATTTTGTAAGGTTTTGTATGAGGAACGTCAGTAAAGAAGGGGCTTCAGTAGCTGTTCTGAAAACGATTTTGAAGCTGTCAGAGATGTGTGCTGAATCAAAAAGGAAACGAGCCAGGCTTGAACATCGTTGATCGATTGCGCCCATGCTGCTAAATTTGCAGGCAAGTTTTCCGCGATTTGTAAATGCAGAAAACGAGGTGCTGAAATTTTGTTCAAGAACGTAAATTTCAGATAAAGAAAACCCCCGTAATCTCGTGTTTTCCAGGCAGCGTAGATTAGCGGGGGTTGCCCTCAAGGCCGAGCCTTGAGCTTATTTATTTCAGGTATGCTTGTTACCTGAAATGGAGTTTAATTCCATGAGAAGGAAATATCAACTCTTACAGTGCAAGCTAAGTGCAGCTTGCTGTGATTAGCAAACGTCACTGGTCTGAACTATCACCGGAAGAGCAGATCCGTTTCTGGCAGGACTACGAAGCGGGAATTGAAAGCTCATTCCTGGTCCCCCAGGAAAACAAAGGCGGAACAACAAAACGTCGCCGGGGTGAACATTCCACTAAGCCAAAGTGTGAGAATCCAGCCTGGTTCCGTCCCGACAGCTATAAGGCGCTGGGCGGACAGTTGGGCCACGCTTACAATCGTCTCGTTAAAAAAGACCCGGTCACTGGTCAGTACACACTCAGAATGCATATGTCGTTGCATCCATTTTATGTACTGAAACGTCAGAGTGTCGGTCGCAAATATAAATTCCGACCGGAGAAACAGCGGCTGCTTGACGCAATATGGGTTGTACTTGTGAGTTTTTGTGATCGTGGATTGCACACTGTCGGCATGTCTGTCTCCCGCCTGGCAGAAGAAATAAGCCCAAAAGACAGTAAGGGAAACGTTATTCCTGAAACCGCAGTCACAGTATCGCGCCTTTCCCGTCTGCTGGCAGAGCAGGTTTCCTTTGGCACGTTGGGAACGTCAGAAAAGACGATATGGGACCGTGAATCCCGCCAGCGACTGCCGAAATACGTCTGGATCACCGAAACTGGCTGGAAAATGCTGGGAGTTGATCTGGTGAAACTTCAGGAACAGCAACGTAAGCGCCTTGCAGAAAGTGAAATCCGTCTGCAACTGATTAAAGAAGGCGTTATCCGCGAGGGCGAGGAAATCTCTGTTCACTCGGCTCGTAAACGCTGGTATGCGCAGCGTTCTCTCGATGCCATCAAGTTCCGACGAGAGAAAGCCGCAAAGCGCAAACGTGCCAATCGCCTTGCAAAACTGCCGTATGATGAACAGCGAAACGAAATTGCACGGTTTATTCTGAAGCGTATGCCGCCGGACGAAGCGTACTGGTGCACTAAAGAAAGATTAGAGCAACTGGTAGCCAGGGATCTACGTCAGCTTGAACTGGCCCTGACAGCTTCGCCACCCCACTAGTTTAGCTGCCTGATACAATCGGCACTCTCTTCAGCCCCTTCGGGGCTTTTCGTGTTGCCTGCATTTCATGAAATTCCTCATTTTTGACGACCGTTTTTCATTTTGTCCCGCTCTGACAGTTTTTTGATGGCCACAATCGGGTATCGGAGCTAAACCGCCTTCGGTTATTCACAAAAACCCGCAAACGAATAACTTCAGAAAGCAGCAAACGTAGAAGATCAAACCCGCAATATATTCTTAACCCCTGTTCTTTAATCCCCTGCGTTGCTTCGCCGCAGGGAAAATATTTATCTTTGAAACAACTGTGGATAATCACAAAAATGCCTTCGCTTGCAGCGGCTAAAGCCGCGCCGCTCAGAATATAAAAGTACCTCCCACCGCTTCGCGGCGGGCACATGAACTTCTGCCCGATGAAAAACAAAGCCCCTCCAACCCTCCTACAAAAAAACGCTGCAAATACTCAGCCACAGCGCCCAACCCATCACTGAAAAGCGCCGCCGCCCCCGCCCAAAGGGCGGGAACAACATCGCTTTCAATAATGGATGTTGTAACTAAGAAATTACATCGCTGTCAGTCCTCTGGCTGGAAGTACCGAGTACACGCTCGTAAGCGGCCCTGACGGCCCGCTAACGCGGAGATACGCCCCGACTGCGGGTAAACCCTTGTCGGGACCACTCCGACCGCGCACAAAAGCTATTTCATGGCTGAAAGCGGGTATGGCTTAGCAGGATGGGGATGGGTAAGGTGAAACCTATCAATCAGTACCGGCTTACGCCGGGCTTCGGCGGTTTTAATCCAGTATCATATGTAACAACGGAGTGCCGCCTTCCATGCCGCTGGCGCGGCATCAAAAAAGAAAGCCCCCCAATGACGGGGGGAAATAGCGTTTTGATCAAAATAATAATGCTAGTGTGCTTCTTGCGTGCCATTCCAGGCACAAACTAAATTTAACGTTTCATTAACTACAAAGAAATCCGATGTGTTAATCACTTGCGAAATAAAAATCATATAGTAAATTACTATATGATTTTGCGTTGTTTCGGAGAATTAAAAAATGCCTTTGATTGAATACATCAACAAGTTCTATCGGGGGAATCAGGCATCGTTCGCCAGGCTGACCGGAGTTCAACCTGCGCAGGTCACACAGTGGATCAACAAAGGATTCATCGTGGTGAATCACACACTGTATAGTCCACGCCGAAAGCTGGGAATTTGATTCCTGGTCAATATATAATGCTGTTGGCGCTTGAGGCTTTCTGCCTCATGGCGAAAAGGTGGTTTGTATCTTGTTGTGCGGCAGAAAGAAGAAAGCCCCGTAGTTAATTTTTCATTAACCCACGAGGCGATCCCAATGCTTCAACAACATCAGGATAGCCTCTTACCGCGCGTTACGCAAGGAGAAGAAGGCCATGAAACAGCCGAAAAACGCCCTGACCTGGTGTTTATTAATCGTGTGCTGCACATTGTTAATATTCACGTATCTGACCCGGAATCGTTTGTGCGAGGTCCGGCTGAAAGATGGAAACAGGGAGGTTACGGCAAGTCTGGCTTACGAATCCAACGGTAAGTAGCAACCCGGAGGCGGGCGAAAGCCCGCCTTTTTGGGGATGATGTGGTTCTGGCATTAAGCGCCTTTGCAAAGGGGGTATTCTGTACGGATACCCCCTTTTTCCATGTATTTTCAGGATATTAACTGCTGAAAATGGTATAATTAGTCAATATGACAGCAATTATTGAGGCGAGTATGCAGCCAAAAAAAACACCCGTGATTGTGGTCAAAAAACGCCGCGTTCTGGTCATGCCAGAAAATCCTGTGGTGAATGAAAAGTCGCAGGAAGTACAAAAATCAGCAGTTAATGAAAACAAGAAAGTACAGAAGAAAGATGCTGTAGCAGAGAAAACACGTAAAAAGCAGCCTCAGCCCTGGTATTTGAAAAAACAAATCACTTTTCCCCCAAAATATCCGAAAGAATATTTTGAAAAGTGTTTCAATAAAGTTCGTGCTGTTTTTCCTGAACTATGGACAGACGAAAAAAAGAACTTGCCCCTGAAAAGCGGGATTCTCCAGGACGTTGAGAAATACCTGGCGGATAACCCGGATGTGGATCTGACGATTGAAGAGTGGAATTGTGCGGTTCAGGTGATGACGTTCCGGTGGCAATATCTTCAGAATTGTACTGTGCCAGGCGCAACACGTTACGACCTTTACGGGAAACCTGCTGGTACAGTAAAAAAAGCACACGCAACTTATGCGCAACTGGTTCTCGATGCCCGTAAGAAAGCCAGCGAGAAGAAACAATTAAAACGTAAGGGATAAAGCCCCGAAGGGCTTTATCATTTCAGCCTGGCTGACTGTAGAATCCAGTGATTTTTTCCGTTTTCGTCCAGGCCGTGTTCGTAAGCTGCAAGAGCCGCTTTCATTATTGCTGTTTTTGTCTGGCCTGTTCGCAGTGCTTCCCGTTCCAGAATATCTTCGTAAACATCCCCAAGACGGACATTGGTCACTTTAGTTGCTCCCGATTTTTTGCGGGTAGCTTCATTGATGAATCGGGCTGTGTCAGCATTGGTTTGTTCTGTTTTTTGTCCTGGTATTACCGGAGTTTTCAAGTCAAGAGCCATTATATCACCTTTCGTGTGTTACATTAACCTTACATTGTAAAGCTAATGATGTAAAGCTATCGTATTACATCCATTAACTCAGGGATTGATGCCTAACTCTTGCGCCAAAAGCTCTATTTGTGCTTTAGCTGTAGAAAGGCTGGATGCGCGACGTACATCATGAACGCCAGCGCCTTCATTACAGGCCGCTTCAAAAATATCTAAATCTGAAATACGTGTACGAAGTGGCTGTATCCACACCGGGTTCTCCCGGAGTAACTTGTCGAGATCAATCGCTGCTTTTCTGTGGCGTGGTTTTGTCGTGTTAATTCTCGTGAAAAGTACCCAGGGTTGCAGGTCTGGATTGATCTGTTGAGCTGTGCGAACTTTTTCTGTTACATGAGTCAGCGTTTCTGCTTCGAAATCTGAAGACGGCTTAACGAGAGTAAGCAGAATGTCAGCTACAGTTAGGGCACTGCGAAATTCCTTGCTGTCATGCCCTGGACAGTCAATGATCAGCACTTCACATATTTTTTTCAGGCGCTTAATGACTTCTGATACATCGCCATACTCTTCATAAACAGGAACCGGTAATAAGCCATTCTGCTTTCTTTTTTCGTTCCAGCTAAGAATATCATTGTTTTTATCGGTCTTCAGAATGATGACCGTTCGTGAATTATTTACCAGATAAGAGGCCAGGTTTGTTGCTGTGGTGCTTTTTCCTACACCGCCTTTATCTGATGCGACAAGTAATGCTCTTCCCATAGAAACCTCGGATTTACAGTGTAAAGGTTTATTTGTCTTTACATTGTATTCATCATGATTACGTTGTAAAGATGTTTGTGTCTTTACGTTGTAATTATCGTTTGTGCTTTACATTGTGTGTATGTTCTGGTATGTTCGTCAGCGGCTGCGCCGCGCTTCGGGGCGATGTGGCCCCGCTGCACCCTGGTATTTTCTTTCGCCCCTTTTATGCCCTGCCGGGCATTATATGAATGTAACTATCTGTATTTGATGGTATTTATTTTAAAGGAAAGAGGAAAAAATACTTGATAATAGGTCAGTTCTGACCTATTATAAACACATCGGGAGGGGATGGCCCCCAATCACCAGAGCCGCTCAGCGGCAGGAGATAAAAATGAAAACATTAACTTTTAATAACGGTACTGTTTCTGTTGGCGATGTGTTTGTATCTTCCTGGGGGTATGAGCAAACGAACGTTAATTTCTACCAGGTTATTTCTGTTCATGGCAAAAAAACTGTAACTGTTCAGGAGATTCGCGCTTCAGTTCATCGGACCCATTCAATGAGCGGATATAAGACCCCATTACTTAATGATTTCTGTGGTGAGCCATTAAAACGGCGAGTGCGTGATTATTACAGTAAGCCAGCAATTGAAATTGAGTCATTCGAAACAGCATATAAAGGATCACCGGAAGAAAAACACGAGTTCACATCATACTACTAAGAAAATAGTTGCAGGGGGTATCCCCTGGTATGTTCGTCAGCGGCTGCGCCGCGCTTCGGGGCGATGTGGCCCCGCTGCACCCTGGTATTTTCTTTCGCCCCTTCTATGCCCTGCCGGGCATTGCATGAGTGTAACTATATGTATTTGATGGTATTTATTTTAAAGAAAGGAGAAAAAAATACTTGATAATAGGTCAGTTCTGACCTATTATAAACACATCGAGAGGGGATGGTCCCCAATCACCAAAGCCGCTCAGCGGCAGGAGCTTAAAAATGGAAAACCACGCCAAATTTGTTGCTACTGAAATTCTTAATCAGCTTGGTGGAAACCGCTTTATTGCTATGACAGGCGCAAAGAACTTTGCCTGTTTTGATGAAAATGGTGAGTGTGGTCTTTGCTTTCGTTTGCCTTCAAATTTTGCAATGAAGGGAATTAATTTGGTTAAAATCAAATTAACCTTCTCTGATACATACCTGGTGACATTTTCCCGTGTCCGTGGAGCTACAGTAAAAGAAATATCAAAATTTGATAATATTTATTGTGATCAGCTTGAATGTTTATTTAATGAACAAACCGGACTAGCAACCAGATTGTAATTTTTAATATGGGGGGGATTCCCCCCATATCAGGAGGATAAATGAAAGTTCTTATTGGTAATATAAATATTGATAATTATCATATGCTGTCTGCATTAGCTGGGATTGCGGGATTTGACAGGAGCATTCAGTTTACATGTGAAATATCAGCAAGTATCGAAATTATGGAGGATGATTTCGTAAATAAAGCTGGTATATTAAAGATGTTAGATGAATTTATTGAAAATGATTTTTCAATAAAGCTCGTTTAGAAAATACTTGATAATAGGTCATTTATGACCTATTATTAATGCATTGAGAGGGGATGGTCCCCAATCGCCAAAGCCGCTCAGCGGCAGGAGATTAAATATGAAACAATCTACTTTTCCTGTTATCGTCTCTACAACTGGTCATGTGTTTTCTGTTGTGCGCGTGACGCTTTGCACAATTTGCCTTAAACATGAAAAAACAGGCGAGGCTTATGTCGTCATTTTTACAGACTGCCATAATATCCGTGATTATAAAAAGGGCGTTGTTCCGGTTCTTGGGGAGCTTTATCAGGAAGATGTCGATTTGATTACCGGAAAAAGTTAAAAGAAAGGGGCTATATGCCCCTTTACTGTTAAAGGGGAGACTATCTCAATATGAAGATAAGAAAAGGTGACAGACAATATTATCTGAATAAAGAAGGTGATACATTTCATCTGGTGAAGCGAGTAAAAACTTTTTCTAAATCTGCGACTTTAGGAAAAACGAAAGCAACGGTGAAAACTGTTGCCGATCTTGTTTTTCATGAGAAGGCATTCGACACTATCGACTTTGCCAGCGACGGATTAAGAGAGAATGATAAAGAAATTATTTTTATGATGATTCAGGAAATGAGTGAGGGAAAAAATGCCAAATGAAAACACACCAGAAAACATTAAACGTCTGCGGCAAAAAATTGGCCTGACACAGAAAGAATGTGCCGAAATATTTAGCATGAGTCCGCGTACCTGGCGTCGCAAAGAAGAACCTGTCGGAACTGCAAGCGGTACAGCACTTACACCAGTAGAGTTTAAATTTCTTCTGCTTTTAGCTGGAGAACACCCTGATTATGTACTTTGTAAAAGGAATAAGGGCGAAGGGATGGCCCTGTGCATCCTGGTATGTTCGTCAGCGGCTGCGCCGCGCTTCGGGGCGATGTGGCCCCGCTGCTCCCTGGTATTTTCTTTCGCCCCTTCCATGCCCTGTCGGGCATTACATGAATGTAACTGTCTGTATTTGATGGTGTTTTTTTTGAAGAATGGAGGGGAAAATACTTGATAATAGGTCAGTTCTGACCTATTATAAACACATCGGGAGGGGATGGTCCCCAACCACCAAAGCCGCTCAGCGGCAGGAGCATGAAAATGCATTTCACAACTTTTCTAAAAAAACATTTCGATATAGAAAAAGTCGTTGGTACTTCTGATTCTGGAAATGATACCGAATCTATTTATGTTTATGAAAAAGGAAATGATTGCGAACCGTTGTTTATTCTGCATGAATCCTGGCTAAATGCAGAAATTAAAAAGTGTGGGGTATGGACTATTGGCGATATATATTCCACATTGGAACACGGAAAAGAATATTCTGAACAGGAACTAATAAAAATGATTAAGGAGGGTAAAGTAATCAGCAAATACTAATTTGGGGTTGGTAACAGGCTGTGGGGCAGCCTGTTACCAAATGACAGATGCATCTTTGGAGATTCTCAAATGTCAGTATGTGAAATGATAGAGCTTGCAAACCGCATTGTAAATGGGGAACCTGTAAAAACACCCGCGATAGAAGCATGGATTATTAGCGAAATCATTTGGTGGGCGCATAACCGGGATAATGCTTTAGTTTGAGTCATATATGGGGAGAGTGTCATGCTCTCCCTTTCTTATTGTGTAGCGCGTGTGTAGCGCGTTGTATTACATAGTTAGCTTTACGTTGTAAAGATTTTATTGTCTTTACAGTGTGGTGCGTTTTCCGGCGGTTGCGCTGCGCTTAGGGGTATGTGGCCTCGCTGCTCCCTGGTATTTTCTTTCACCCTTCTATCTGATAACTTTTCTTGAAAGAGGCTGGGGTTTTATGAAACATTTAAAATATAAAGGATATTTAGGTACAGTTGAGCCGGATTTTGAAAATAATATCCTGCATGGAAAGCTGGCATTTATTCGAGATCTGGTGACTTTTGAGGCAGAAACATTAGCTGACCTGGAACGGGAATTTAAAACATCGGTTGATTTGTATTTACAGTCCTGTGTGGAGGACGGAAAGGAGCCTGACGCGCCCTTTAAAGGTGTGTTTAACGTCAGGCTTGATCCAGAGCTAGGCACTGGAAAAAGAAGTCATTAATCATCGCGCAGGGGCTTAATCGCCCCTTTTTGTTGCTCGCTGGCGTTGGTGTTTTCTGGTATTACGATGTAGTGTGTTGTATTTACAAGCGATGCTTTACGTTGTATTACGATGTATACTCTTTAATTGCTTGCAATCTCTTTTCACGTTCGTTGCTTTGTTCAGCCTTTTTCAGTTCACTGAATATGTACTCTTCATCTTTACCCGTGAGTTTTGAACCGGAGAGCAAGCGATTAACAACTTTACGTCGAATTGTGGGGTAATCTTTGGTTTGAGCGAGTATGGACAATATGCGGTCACTGCTAAGAATCTGGCCTTTCCCTGATTCTACATAATGTAGAAAAAATGCGATTGCTGACACGCCCAAAAGAATTGTAAGGACGGCTACACCATCAAGACGAAACGTTGATATAAAGGAATGCGCGACCACTCCAATAATTGCCAAGCAGAGACATAAATAAATGAAGACGTTTTTGTTGCGTTGTTTTTTTTGTGCGCGATCATGATCATCTATGATTGCCAGTATCTTTTCTGGGGTTGGTTGAGCCATTTTTTTTCCTTATCAGGGACACGGAGTGTTTAATTATATAGCTTTACATTGTAAAGCTATGTTTGTCTTTACGATGTAAATGATGAGATGTGCAGTTAAAAGTGTCAATCAGGTATCATATAGTAAAACACTATATGATTTTCTATGTATCACATGCATAGCGATAAAACTGGATAAATGATTTACACTGTAAAGATTAACCTGTCTTTACAGTGTGTTTCATAAGTCATACGAATGAAATAATTTGCCTTTGTGTGTATGCGTGTGTATAATTGTTTTCAGGTTAGGGAGGACATATGAAATCTGCTGACCTGTTGAAAGAACTGATAGCTGCTGGTTGCGAGTTGAAACGGCATAAGGCAAGCAGTCACCAGATATGGTGGTCGCCAATAACAGGAAAAACTTTTCCTGTTCCTCATCCTAAAAAGGACTTGCCGCTAGGTACTGTCAGATCGATCAAAAAAATGGCGGGGATTTAATCCCCGCCGACTTTGGAGGTAGCCATGTTCTTTTCTGTTGGTGTCGAAACACCGAAAGATGATCATACAGCATACGGTATCACCGTTCCGGTTTTTGATTGCTTTGATTTTGGATGTGTTTCTGCTGCTGATTCTCAGGCAGAAATACCCGCAATGGCGCGTGAAGCGATATTAGCAATCGTGGAAGAGATGGTAATAAGCGGTGCTCATTCTGTTGATGATATTCATGATGAAGGGTGTTTGACTTATTCCGCCAACCCAAATTATAACCACTGTGATAGCTGGTTTGTAATTGATGTTGATTTGTCAGAAATTGAGGGCAAACAACAACGTATTAATATTTCATTGCCTGATGTATTGATTCGTCGTATTGATGGATATGTGAGAGAAAGTGGCGGCGTATACAAAGATCGTAGCCATTTTCTGGCTCAGGCGGCACGTCATGAACTTGCATATAAATAAAACTATCCCCGCGTTGTGCGGGGATTTTTTTTGATAGCTAACCGCTCGCCGCAGTCCAGCGACCGAGCATAGCGAGCGAGTGACGAGGAAGCGGAAGATCCACCGTTGCCAGGAGAAAAGCAGGTACGCACTATGCATCCTTCCCTGATGATGCTTTTACAGCCAGACAAGCCTCTTCGATAACCCACTCAACAGCGTCTTTCCATGCTACGGTTTCGACTGGCGGATTCTCACGCTTTACCTGTTCATAGAAACGCACTGCTTTAACCAGTCCTTCAGGCACTACCGACGCTGGCAAGGCGGGGTGATGGTAGAGTGGCACAGTTTTGTACAGTGGCTCGCCAGGAGTTCTGTCAACCTGATTCCATTCTTCAACCCAGGCATCAACAACCGCTTTGCTGGTTGATACATGTTCTTCTGAATCTACATTTTGTCCTGATATACAGAACATAACGGCCTCTGCTTCCAGCGATGCCAGAGCAATTTCATAAGCCCGGCGCTCAATATTGTCTCGCACGTCCAGGCTGCCAATTCGCTCTCTGATTTCTTTAATTAGTTCTTTGTCCTCGTCGGTAAAAGTGGTCATTAGGGACTCCTTTTCATATTTATGGTTTTCTTGAATCAATTTCGTCTAGTTTGAGTTTTATATTTTGCTGGTCTGATTTTGGTAATTTTCTCATGCTCTCTTCAGTTATTTTTTTCATATCAAGAAATGCTCTTGCATAGAAGCGCAGACTTGCCTCTTTTTCATGTTGTGCAACATACCAGGTTGCGCCAGAAAATGCCGCAGACAGGCATAATGTGCACAGGGCACAAATTGCAATGGCTGTTTTGATACTGAATGGTTTTGCTGATTTAGTTAGTATCTCTAGTTGTTTTTTATGGTCGGAAGCAATTTGGTCAAAATTTTGTTTGATTCCAGAAAAAGTATTTATTGCTTGTTTGGTTATCTCGCTCTGACACTCATTAGATATTTGTCTTATATCGCTTTTTGCAATATTAATATCTTTATTAATATCAATGCTGCTTTGTATTATTTTATTTACTTTGTCTGACAGAACGGCATCCAGACGAGCAGGTGTCTCGTCTATAGCGTTGATAATTAAGTTTGCTGTTTTTTCGATCTGTTTTTCTAAAGCAATATAATCTTCAAGAAGATCGTTTATTTTTTGATCTTTAAACTCTTCAGAGATACTACGAGACATTGTTTTTCTCCAATTTTATGACCGGGCACATCCCGGCCATATTGTATCAGACGAGATTGAGGTTTTTAAAGGCAACATCAAGATCGCTGTTGAATCCATTCATCAACATTTTTACTGCTCTTAAATTTGACAAATCTTGCCGCTCTTCCTTTGAAGACGCTGAACGAATTAATGAACGAAAATCACGATTGTCATTATAGACATCATCATACTGTAGGCCGCTTTTATTTAAAATATTGAAAATGTTGTTATGGTAAACAACAACAGGATTTTCACCTACAATTTCTTTACATACGTCGTCAGCTAAGAAAACTGAATATTGTTTGTTAATAGGGGTGTCCTTTTCAGCAAGATTGAAAATTACTTTAAAACGATCCTGTTCAACACCCATAGCCATTAGTGTTGTAATGGTTTGAATTGAGTCTATTTGTTGTTTTGCTTCTCGCACAACAGGAACGATGAAATAATCAATAAGGTCATGACTTCCCTGATATTCATTCATCTGTACAAGGAATTGCTCAATATTTGATGAGCCTACGTCAATGATGGTGCATTCACTATCATCAATACGTTTGATAATTTCGTCAAACTCCTTTGCTGATAATTTCTCGTCATTTGTACCATCAGTGTTTAATGTTTCTACTTTTATAATTTCTGACCCTTCCAGACGAGGTTTCAATAAAGTTTGACAAATGGTCGATTTCCCTACGTTTCCGCTATTATTTACAATTGCTAGTTTTAAGTACATTTTTCTTACCTTTTATTTCGTATATAATTTCCAAGAGTATTGCTAACTTGTACAAAGTTAGCACAATTCCAAGATTTTATTGTTTCTATAGATACATTGTTATCTATAGCTTGTTGAGCTATCTTTGCATTGTTGAAGCAAACTGGCAAATATGCATTAAGTATATCATTATCTTGCTTCGTTTTTCTATTTTTGTCCTCAATGGTTATTGCTTTTTGATACGTTTTCTCTTTATTTGAAAGAAGATGAGAAACATCTTTTTTCTCGGCCCTTTCTTTTCGTATGCGATGCAATATGTTTTCAAACGTCTTTAACGTTAGATCAAAACCTTCATCATTAAGAGCATTAACAATATCAATGTTTCTTATGCCTTGTTGCTGCGCTTCTTCTATTTCAGCAAAACGCTCTCTTATTCTTCCAGTTTTACTTCGCTTGACCTTCTGAGCTAAGAGCGAACCAAGTAGTTTATTTTCTCCATTGTTCATTTGTCAGTCTCCAGGACAGTGAAATCATGATGAGCAATTCTATCATGAACGTCAAGCAATTTTTGCTATGTATATGCTATGTGTTTGCTATGTATATGCTATGTCATTGGTTTTTATGGTGTGTTTTTGCTATGTATTAGCTATGTTTATGGTGTGCATTTGATGTGTGAATGCTATGGAATCAAATAATTTTCTCAAACACAGGCACGATACCGATTGTACACAAGACCGTTCCGGTCATGTTACAATCGTGTGCCAAAGGGGGACGCCCCTTTGAAACCCCGAACGATGCAGCCGTTCTTATGCGGTTCTACGAACCTTGAGGACATATGAAGAAAAAAACCAACAAAAACGTTCATGTAACATTCAGACTTACCGAAGAAGAATATGCTCCGTTCGATAGGGCTATAAAAGAGCTTAATATTAGTAAGTCTGAATTTTTCAGGCTGCTTACTATTGGTAAAATAAACACATATGCATCTGATAAACGTAATATACCAGAATACAAACGTTGTCTTTCTCAGTTGAGTTGGGCAGGAAACAACATAAATCAAATAGCGCACCGATTAAATTCAGATCATTTAAAAGGTATTATATCAGAATCGCTTTATAAAAAGGTTTTAAATGGACTAATCGGTATTCGTGATCGCCTTCAGGAGATAGCTAAATGATTGTCAGATACGGTGGTGGTAATGATGGTATCGTTGATTATCTGATAAATGGTCGCAAAGCAGAACGCCAGTACACGCGTGATGAACTTGATCATCGTGTCGTTCTTGATGGTGATTTACAGACTACAGATAAGATTATTGATTCTATTGAAAACAAAAGTCAGGAACGTTATTTGCACATTACTCTGTCTTTTCATGAAAGTCATGTGTCGAATGAAGTGTTAAAGGCTGTTGTTGATGATTATAAAAAATTATTGATGAATGCTTATCATCCTGATGAATACTCTTTTTATGCGGAAGCTCATTTGCCTAAAATTCGTCATATCCAGGATAATAGCACTGGTGAACTTGTTGAAAGAAAACCACATATTCATATTGTAATTCCTAAAGTAAATTTGATTACTGAAAAGTTCCTGAATCCAGTGGGAGATGTTACCAAAGGGCATACAATTGAACAGCTTGATGCTATACAGGAATTTATTAATAATAAATATAATCTTGATAGCCCTAAAGACTATCCGCGTAAAGATGCGGATTACGGAAAAATTATAAGTAGAGTTAAGGGGGATCTTTACAAAGAGCATCACTCTGAATTGAAAGGTGAGTTGCTTTCGCGTATAGAGAACGAGAAAATTGAAAATTACTCTGTATTCAAAGATATTGTTGCAGAGTATGGTGAACTTCGTATAAGAAATGCTGGTAAAACCAATGAGTATCTGGCTGTAAAATTGCCTGGAGATAAAAAATACACAAACTTAAAAAGTCCTCTTTTTCGTCAGAATTACATTGAGACAAGGACATTAACACTTGAGAAACCAACACACAAAGAGATAGAAAAGAGACTTAATACCTGGTTAAATAAAACAAGCCATGAGATTAAGCATATTTTTAACCAGGCGGAGAAAACAAGGGAACTTTACAAGACATTAAGCCCTTCACAACAAATTGATTTCCTGCAAGAGAGGATAAAAGAATATGACTCAAGAGAAAAACTTAACGAAAGAAATTCTCAGCAAACGTCAGGACGAGAGGGAGGTTACAAGTCGTGTCCTAAAAAGTTTGCCAGAATCCGTCAATCTGAAGCAACAGTCGGATTGTCACGTATGCCCCAACGCGGTATGGTTTACGGAATCAATGGATTCACAAGACCCGACTCTGTCAGTGTATTGTCAGATATTTCGCAGCGTGATCTGGCAGAGCAATTACCGCAAAGAGAACATCCTGGTCAGGATGTGCGACGGGATTATGATAGACAATTCACAGAATCAGGAATAAAAAGTCTTGAACGCTCTTCTTTTTTGTGTGAAACGATGTTTCAGACTCTGAATGAGGCGGCAGAGAAAAACGAAATTACAACGATGGCAGAAATTCGCAGAAATATTGATCCTGTCAGGTTTCTGTCTTCTGCCGCCGAGCGTTTTAATATTATTCCAGCGCAGCATAAAATCAGAACAGCAAAGGACGGTTCCCCCCGGTTTTCTGTGGGGAATCGTAATATGAACGCATCTGATTTTCTGACAAAGCATATTAATCTTGCCTGGAAAGATGCGAAATCCTTTCTGCTTGAAGTTTATTCACAGCAGTTAGAAAACACGCCATATACGCGCTATCCAACCTACAGACGCCTTACGCATCATGAAGCTCGTGAGCGTCTTAACTCACTGAATTTATCTGAAAAAACATTACGAAATACTATCAGGTTTGAGCGTGGCAAGCTGTATAATGATCTGCGAGAGATGAGACGCGAGTTGAAGTTAATACCACGTGAACAGCGTGATATTGCCGTGGGTGTGATTGTTTACAAAAAACTAACCACACTTGAGCGTCTTTCTGAACTCGACACAGATGGGCGACACATTATTCGTCAATATCATGCTGACTGGCATAAGGATAAAGATGAAATGAAAGCCCTTGAACGTCTCAAAAGCTATCTCAACTTCGATGAAATCAACGCCATTTCTGCTGACGAACCCGAACTTTCGCTTCAGAAAGCGGTGGATTCCCAGCGCCGCTTAGAAGAGGCGAAAAAGGTTAACACCAAACTAAAAGATCTTGTGATGGATAAGCAGGATTCCAGGATTGTTTATCGCGATCAGGAATCGGAAAAGCCTGTCTTTACCGACAAAGGGAACTTTGTCGTTGCGGGTAAAAATCCCTCAAAAGAAGAGATCGGAATAATGCTTGAGTATTCCAGGGAAAAGTTTGGTGGTGTACTCAAACTTACCGGCTCTGAAGATTTCAAAAAAATGTGCGCTGAAGTTGCCGCAGAGCAGGACATGAAGATTATTTTACGCCCGGAGCAGTATCAACAGATGATGCTGGAATTAAAAGCAGAACTTCAGGGTAATAAGTTTGAGCAGGTGGAAACACAGGAAAATAGCCAGGAGTCCGAATCCAGAATAGAGAAAGGTGATGCATTGAAGGAACAGGCCACCGAACAGGAACAGGCCACCGAACAGGCACAGACCACAGAGCAAGCACAGGCCACCGAGCAAGCACAGGCCACCGAGCAAGCACAAGTCGCGGAGCAAGCACAAGTCGCGGAGCAAGCACAGGTCGCGGAGCAAGCACAGGTCGCAGAGCAAGCACAGGTCGCAGAGCAAGCACAGGTCGCAGAGCAGGCACAGGTCGCAGAGCAGGCACAGGTCGCAGAGCAGGCCACATCTTCATATGATCCTGGTGTTATTACCAGGGCAAACACCCTGGATTCACAGATGCTTAGTAAAGGCACAAATGGTGAATTTGGCTATTTGAAATCTCTGGATAGCGATGAAAATGAGATTTGGGAAGTGCTGGGACATGTACCTGGAGACAGCGATGATATTTTTGACGTTGCCAGTTTTGATAATGAAAACGACGCAAAAGAATTTTGCAAAATTGTGAATGAGTTAGGTATTGACAGAACACAGGCTCTGATTCAGGAGCAGCTTACTACTCAACACGATCAGGCTACTGCGCAGGTGCATAATAAACAGGAAATTTATTGTATAAACTTTAGTCGCTTCCATGATTTGAATGAAGGTATCGTCTTTCATTCTAAAGATGCGGCTATTCAGTGTTATGAGGAAAGCAAATCTTCTGCAATAGAAAAATATGAAAGCAATTATTTAAATGGTGATGGTTTTGATACTGTTGTGCTTATGTCTAAAACTGTCTCAACCGATGAATTATCCTCTTATCCAGAGGGGGCATTAGTAACGTTTGATAGGCCATTTGAAATAATTGCCAATTCATATGAAGAATACCGTACTCCAGTGTATGCGGTTTCTTTTTCGAAGGATGAGTTTAGTGAAGATATTAAGACTTTTGAGTCATTGCACGACGCATCTGAATATAAAAATAAGATGCTTCAGGAGCACGGGCTTAACCAGGATGATATCTTAATCACACCTGTAACAAGAGAAGAAATCGCCTTTAAAGGAATTAAGGACGCTGTTAATGACGCTAATATGGCAGTGATGGAACAGGCGGGGGATTCGTCCAGAGAATCACCAGAAGAGATACTCGCCAGTATTTCAGCTAACGAGCATATGATCTCCGGGCTTGAAAACTTCCTGGTTAAAGACCGTTCTCAGTTCAGTTCCTGCAATGGGGATATCGTTGTGGAGGCGGAAATTACCAGGGGGGAAGGTGGTCTTTATCGCCTTGCGGTCGCTGGTAAGCATGGCTTAGAGCGTGGTGATGCAGTTGCCAGAGTGGATGTTACGGAGCAGCAATTTGCCGCGATCACTGGAAAAACACCTTCTGAAGTTTTAACGGGGGACCAAACATCGGCTCGTGTTCCGGTAATTACAGGTATCCATTTCAGTACAAGGGCTATTGAAAATGTGAATAAACTGGAACAACAGAAGGATTATGTCTATTTCTCAACACATGAAGGTCTGAATGCTGAAATAAAAGATTTCAGCTCTCTCAAGGATGCTATTGAGTGGGGCCGGGTTGAATGCGAGCTACATGATCTCAATAAGCGCGATACTGTCATTTATCGCGTCGAGTCTGAACATATTTCTCAGGGGATTGACGCTGTAATGAAAAATGCTGAACGCGTGGAGCGTCATGAAATTGAGAAAGCACAGGGACGGGATTGCACGCCGGAAGACGGCAAGATTCTTGAGGCAATTGATCGCTTTGAGGACAAGTTCAGAGGGGAAGGACTGAAGTTCGAAAGGGAGAAGGCCGAATCCGATTTGCTTAATCACGGATTCACTCGTGAAATGGCAGAAGATGCTCTTGGAAAACAATTTGTCCAGGCCAGAGAAGATCATCAGGAATCGCAGCAGCAGCGTGACGATTCACAGGACATGCACTAATTAAGAAAAAAGCCCGGTTTTCGGGCTTTTTAAGAAAAAAAGTCAACCCCAAACAGAAATAATAGCTACAAAAATGGACAGTAATAATGCAATAAAAGTAATGTTGAGCCATATGTTGGACGAGTCTTTTAAGACTAATATGGCTGTTAATGCCATTGTAATGAAACTAATGGTAATAATGGCTGCAAATAAATATTGTACAATGTTTTTTATTGTACTTGGTTGCTCCCCAATTCTTTCTCTGTAATTTGCATCAACATTAGATATCCATTGAAGTAATAGAGCAATAAAACAGCCTACTCCGCAAAAGGTGAATTGCACAGACGTTGGGTTTGAATCAAACAACGAGATCGCTAAGTTATATAAGTATACCGCGCCTGAAATCACCCCGACAACTAAAATAGAGATGAGTATAATCCGAAGAACTAATGTATTGCTTTCCTTTAAGGAATATATTAAAGCCGTTTTTTCGTATTCTTTCATGATTTAATCCGGTCTATAAGTATAAGAACCAACAAAATTTCATCATGGCTAGTTCCGTAATCCTGTTTTCTGGACGGTACTTTTCAGGCAGATAGAATGATTTATTGTCAGGGAATACCCATTCATCTTTATCAACGCCGAATAAACCACCTTGTTGAGCATCCAGTGCCTTTAATTTGCATGTTTTGGGTATTGATTCATGTAGTTCCTGCCTTTTCTCTGTTTCCTGAAGTATTTCCTGTGGTGGCATGATAATTGCAAGGGGAATCATCAGAGCATGTAACATACTTACGAATAAAAGCCATCGACATACTTGATCCTCGATATCATTGGTGATGCTATATGCTATCCCTGCATTGAAAAAAAAGAATATCATATAGACACAAATATATTGTGGCTGAATGACAATTAACTTTATCAGGTAGTAGAAGAAATTGTAGGTATCGTAGAGGAAAAACATTCATACCACCTATAACACTATTAAGATAGCCTGCCAGATATCCATTTCAGACAGGCTATATACAGGGTTCAATTCATTCTATGAAAGGTGTATAGGGATTGCTGATGTTTGTGTCGATCAAAAATCTAATATTAATAGATGAGAACTAATATACATATTTCCAGACGGATGGGGGGATTTTATCGTAGAGTTTATTCATTGTGAGTTCTGCAAGCCTGTGATCGGCGGCGGCATTAAACGACTCAAGCTCAGAAGGAGGGAGGCTGTTTTGGTTTTTTTCAATAATCTTTTCAAGTGTGTCGAGTGTTGAGCAACGTCTTAACTGAAAGAGCCAGTCTTGTTTTGTTTTCATTGTACAATTCCTGAAGAACATCCTTGTCCTATAGTAGCTACAACGATGTTTGATTTCTACTGCTGGGTTTATTGACGGGAGAACGGGCAGAAGAAAAGCCGCTGCCGCGCCCCCGTTCTTATCGGAAGTAAATATTATAATTAGTAATTAAGACAAGAACGAAAAACAAAAGCGGAAACACATTTTTAATGGGGGGGACTGCGTTCGCCAGCCCCATTGTACTTACAAAACTGAAAGCAGCCAGTAATAGTGAAAACATACCGAAAAAACACGTCTCAATAACATTGCCCGTGGGAAAAGATATTCCGATAGATTTAGCCAGGGAAGACACTATTCCGAAAGAGTTAGCCACGGAAGACACGGTAGTTAAAACGACAAAGAAATTGTTAACAGGGAAAACAGAGTCGTTTCTGGCAATTGTGCTATCTTTATCCTTTTTTAAAATAATAAATTTCATTTATCCATCCCCCTAAAGCAACGTCTAATAATCTATGTTATGCGCATCAATGAGTGCACGTAGATGTTCTAACTCTTTCTCTTGCATCTGGCATAGATGATAGAGATTATCACATTTCGTGCGATATTCAGAGCATTCAGAAAGAAGACTGGCTGTTCTCAAATGTAACATCAGGATTATCACTAAAAAAACTAATACACTAACAGCGAAAAGCAACAAACCATTCACCATAAAATCTGTACTCTCCACGCCGAGAAACGAAACATGAGAATTATCATCAAAATAAACGGATATTTCAAAGGATAACGCCCTCCAGAGAAAAGGAGGGCTGTAGAATCATTTCTCGATGAGAAACTCATCAAGGGAACGACCTCCTGCCAGTGCTTCAGCAATCGGTTTTGGCGCTCGCCCACGACCAGACTTGGCTATTAACTGAAGCAATTCCTGACCTGAAAAGCCATTTCTGCTTTGCTTTCACTTCTTAGCCCTTGCCGGAAAACCCAGCTTCCCTGTTTTCTTATCCTCAAGGACAAGAACCGCATCATACGTTCCACCGCTTTTCTTTTTAAATCCCTTAATCAAATCGGTTTTTCCTGATTTAATAAGTTTTTCGGCCTGTGCCTGGGTGATTTTCTTGCCAGAAAACTCATTCCAGATTTTAAATTCACATCCTGTACAGGAATAGCTTTTTGGCCTGATAACAATCTGTTTACCACAGGAAGGACAAGGAGAGGACAGGCGTTGTGACTGACCAGACGGCGCGCTGGGGGAAACTTTTATTTCAGCACTGTTCGCATTACTGATCATCGGTATCAGATCATTGTACAGTTCGTCAACGAACTGTTCGATGGTCATTTCTCCGTTTTCAATGAGTGTCTGTTTTTCCGCCCATAATGCCGTCATATCTGGATTAACAGCTATATCCGGCAGAGCATCAATAAGCGCATACCCGGTATCTGTCGGAATAAGTTTTCCTTTTTCCAGGGTGATATAGTTCCGTTTTTTCAGTGTTTCCAATATGGAAGCCCGCGTAGCTGGCGTACCAATACCGCCATGTTCGTCTTTTTTATCCCGATCTTTATCCTTCAGTAACTTTTTAATCACTGGATCAGTGACAAAATCTGCGACACGAACAAGCGCGGCAAGTAAAGTGGCTTCGGTGAATAATGGCGGTGGCGTTGTTTTCTTCTCATTCACAACCACTTCTTTTGTCGTCACTGTTTCTCCTGTGCGAATTTTACAGAGAAGATCAAAAGCGGAATCATCATTTTCGACTTCTGCTTCATCGTCCCCGGCATTTTCCACACCAAGAAACGCTTCAAATCCGCTGTCTGTAGTTTTCCTGGCACGGGCATAAAACGACTCATCACCACACTGAATGGCGACGGATACTTCCTGATATGCCTTTTCAGGCATGAACTGGACAAGATAGTGTTGTGCAATTGCCAGGTAAACGTTGCGTTCGTCGGTGCTCAGTGCGTTTACGTCCGGTACGCTAACGGTTGGGATGATGGCTGTATGCGCTGTTACTTTTGCGCTGTTAAATGCCTTGCTTTTACGTGTCGTATCAATATCCATTGGCTGATCAAACACCGACTTCAGGGCATCGATTATTTGTGGTGCTTCACTGAATTGTTCGTCTGAAAGATATGAACAATCTGAACGGTTGTAAGTAATTGCTTTGTATTTTTCGCGTAGCTGCTGTGTGATATCCAGCGTTTTTTGAGCAGTCATTTTGAATTTTTTGTTCATGTACTGCTGAAGTCGTACCAGGTTAAAGGGCAACGGTGCAGCCGTTTTTTTATCATCTGTTGCTGCCGCTTCAACTGTGGCTGGTTTTCCTGCAAGTGATGTTGCTGTTCCATTCGCCCAGGTTTTATCAAGCAATTTGCGGTCTGTCAGCGGTGCGAACTCACCAGGTTTCCAGTTCGCCCTGATAACATCAGCGCCGCGTTGAAAATGTCCGGTCATGGTGTAGTAGAAGCTGGATTTATGATTTTTATTGGCACGGGTGCGATTTACAATCAGGCCAAGCACGGGTGTCTGGACCCGTCCGACAGACAAAACACCTTTATAGCCTTTAGTTTTTGCCGGGATTGTGTAAGCACGCGTCATGGATAAACCGTATATCGCGTCGGCTACAGAACGCGCCAGAGCCTTGAGATAGAGTCCTCTGAAGTCACGGTTATTTTTGGGATTTGCCAGCGCCTTTTTCACAGCCGGAAGGGTGTTGTCGTTGATCAGAACGCGCTTAACGGGTTTTGTGTTGCCTGCATATTCCAGGACCTCATCGACAAGTAGCTGTCCTTCGTCATCAGGATCGCCAGCATGAATAATTTCGGTCACATCAGCACGCCTGATAAGCTCAATAATCGTTTTAACCTGTTTTTCGGCGCTTTCTACAGGCTGGTATTTTACGGGATAAAGACGCAAAGGGAGTGTTTCAATCTTCCACTCTTTGTATTCAGGATTATAGTTTTCGGGGGGCTGTGATTCGATAATATGACCAAAACAGTTAGTCACAATAGTATTATCACTTTCAAACCAGCCATCATGACGGGTAAAATTGCCACCAAGCGCCTTAACAATATCATTCGCTACTGCGGGTTTTTCTGCGATAAAAAGTTTCATTTTGTTATCCTTTACATTGAATTAATCTTTTGGCACAACGGATAGCACGTTCTTCTGATACTGCCTGTTGCCAGTTATCTTCACTTACTGGATGTCTGAATCTGCGTTCACAGCCATTAAAAGCAAAAATCCCCTCACGGTTAAGTATATTAGTTGCAATATCCTGGTCTTTAATTCTCAAAAAGGCTGTTACGGCAAAACCAGAATACGAAGAAATTTTTGAAATGATGCATTCATCAGCTTTTATTAACGCGGCAAAAGGAACTATCTTTTGATGACCACACGAAATCAGAGGGAGTGTGTGAATATCATAATAAGCTATTGAATGACAATCCATGCGGGTATCATCAATAGCTGCCAGCCAGAATCCTGTCTGGTCTTTTATTTTTCTGCTAATATCTGAATCTGAAACACCAGGATTTAATAAATATCCACCATAACAGACATGGAAGGGGTGAGCAGATTCATCAATATCAGGAAGTTCTTTTACCGGATTTTCTTTCCAGTCCTTCAGAACACCGAATTCAAGAGCATCCAGCAAAAACTTTCGTTCAAATCCATCAAGCAATGCATATTGCATGTTAAACCTCTCAAAGAAGCTCTGATTTGTTGACTTCATGGTGAACCAGTTCACCATTGCGTAAGACAAACAGGTAAGAAAACTTTCTTTCCTTATCTTTCAGTCAGTTTTTGTATTCAGAAAGAATAAACACCCAGTCATCGGTGCTGTAATGAGATGCGATGACTCATTATCTTTTTAGTGATGAGTTGATTATTTTTAAAATATGCCTGCCTTTAATTAGCATGTTTCTGGAAACAGCCTGATTACGAATACCTCTCATCTGGTCAAACTGATAGGTTAAATCATGTTCTTTTCGTGAAAGTCCAAGAGTGGCTCTTTCATTATCCATCAGGACTGAAATTGCAATATATTCTCCAGATGCACACCAGTCTGCATAACTGGCAACGCAATGTTCCATCTCCTGACCTTCCTGACACAGAGCATCAAATGTAATTAATTCATTTACACCGTTATCAACTTTCTGCCAGTTTATCCCAGTTCCTTTCCATTTTGGGATTACGGGAATAACGTTATTCTTCACTTGTCGCGTCCATTCATCAGATAGTCTCCAGAAAGAAGGCCACTCTTGGTTTTTATGAATTAACCGTTCTTCTGCTAACAACCAGTCAATTGCATGACACAACTGATTCGTTTCCATTTCCCAGCGTGATGTTTGCCTGGATTCAGTATTACGGTCATAAAAGCCAATGTTTTTAAATAAATCACGATGATATTCTAGCCATTTTGAGCATATACGATAAATATCATTTTCTTTTTCTGAGTAAGCTCGAATGCTAATATAATCGATAATCCAGTAAATTGCTCTCACAGGATAGTTCTTGATAAGTGGATGGCGTAATAATCTGACTGTAAATCTGAATGATGCATTATCATGTTTATCATTTAAAGCATATACTAATGACAAACTAACATGTCGTAAACTTCTGAACTCACCATAACTAAGTTTGCAGGGAAAACTGATTTTTTCATATAACTCTTTTGTCTTTCCAGATAGTATAAACTGACCATTTTTATGTTGTTGTCTTAGACGACCAACCATAGGCCACAATCCGAAAAAATCCATATCATTCACAATATGGATTCGCTTTGAAAAATCCAGATAGTCCTCAAATAATGCCTGACGAATTGAATTGTAAGCTATCGAACAATGTGAAGCTCTGGCATATTGTGCAAATATCTTTTTATCTACCATTATCCATATAGCTTTACTCAATGCTTTTGAAGCATTAAATTCATTATCCACCCCTATAATTTTTAATGCTCTCTGATAAATTTTGTTTTTTATCTCTGCGAGTAAAATATGTCTGCTGATATATCGTGTATTATAGGGGTAGTTGAATGATGCTATTTTACCAAGGCAATGAACAATGTCATGTATTCCATACTCATATGAGTAATATACATTGGATGGATATAGTGTGGAAATATAACGACTCTCACTGTTTTCCTCTTCCTCTCCAATGCGTAACAAATAGAGTTTGTCTTCAATTGAATATCCAGCCTCAATCAATGATTTGATGATGTAGCTAATCGCATATTTTAACCAGTCGTCCATGTCGTATGCAGATTTTTTAGACCAGAATAAAAAAATCTTACCAGGAAATGAATTTCTTCTGGTCCATACCCCAGTGTGCTTATCTCTTAGCTTGTATCCCCACAAAGTGATTTTGTTATTCTTTTTGTTTTTTCTAATACGAAAAACGCCACAAATGATAATGGAGATGTACTTTTCATTCTCCTCTGTTTTTACAAGACGAAGCCCCCCTGTATTTTGATAGATTTTAAAAACATCATGCAACGTAAGAATATTATTGTCCCTTGTCTGTTGATTAATTACATACATGCCGCCCCCTGTTAAAAAGAAGCCTTTAATATTGCACAAAGATAAAAAGACAGAATCATGGCAAACCAAAAGAAGAATGCATTTTCTTGCCCCCTTAATTTCTGATACGCCATTCCCACGGTGGAACCGGATTTGCATCGGCCCACAAACCACGTTTTTGTTCCTGCGCTTCCCGTTGCAGAGCCGGTAATGACTCATCCACGTTGTAACGTTCATATACCCATGCAGCGCCAGACTGAACCATAAAGCGGCTGGCATCCGTGCCGTTCGTCGTGAACACATGACCGATAATGCGTCCGTAGCGGTCTTTATGTGAATAAGAGACTGTCACCTGTTTACCTGCAACCAGAGTTTTAAGCTGACTAGTTGACCAGCGTCCAAAAGGTTGTTTCTTTTCAGGGGCATCGATGTTTATCAATCGGACTCGGATCGGAACTTCATACACAACAATTTTTGCGGGTAGTGTTTTAATTTCTATGGTGTCGCCATCGAGAACGCGAATAACTTTCCCCTGAAGAATTTTCTGGTTAAATGTATAAGGTATTCCACCTGCATTTGCAGACTGAAAAGCGGTAAGCAGATAAATAAATATTGTTAATAAGATTTTCATAAAAGATTAACGTTAATTTGTCTGTGCAATGGATAGAGCGTTATTCTTATTTTCTTCCTGCCGCTTCATCGAAAAATGATGATTTTCCTACTGCTGCGGCATCATGCTGAAATGAATATCCAAAATCATCGTCATGCTCAAAACCTGTATTTTCTCCATTTTTTAGTCTGGAAAGAATAATCTCAAGTTGACTGATTATATCTTCCCTTTCACTATGACGAGTGCCTTGTAAGAGAATAGTTACTTGTTGCAAAGGATATGCATGTTCAATCCATGCCAGGCTAGGTCCAGAGTGCGTTGTATATAAATTTTTTTGTGCCGAAATATTATTCAGAAAACAGTTTAAGTCATCATTGGAATAAATTTCTTTAATATTGTTGATGTTGGATGTTAGTTTTACAAGTTGGAATGGTGGAGAATTTTTGTCTTCATTGTTGTCTCCTTTATCGTATTCTGGAAACACAATTAACAAAGGTGCACCATTAGTTCTCTTCATAAAACGGGTTACTAGCCGCCCAATATATTTATTGGACATATGCTGTTCAATGTCCAGGACAGCATATTCCTCCGCTGGGAACATTTTGTTTTTTTCGATGGATTTAATTTTTCTGGTAAGATGAATGTTTCTGATAAGCAAACCTACTATCAGGAAGTAAATAAATATCCAGAATAAAAAATCACTCTGTAGTTGTTCTATCATAAGTGAATCCTCTAATTTGTTAATGGACAAATCATTACCCGTTCATCAATGTTTGTAGGAAGTTCGCCAGGAGTAGGGACGCGTTCTCCTCGCTGGGCGGCTTGTGCCAGTGTTCGTAGCAGCAACACGCTGGCATGAAATATGGCCTGTTCTTTTGTGGCTGCGCTTGTTTCCAGGTCGAAATCACTCAGAGTCACAACGACTTGCCCGTTTCTGTTCTCGACCGTTGCCGGGTAGGGAACAAAATAGGGAGCGATTTTGCTGGTTTGCTTGCGTCGGGCATCGAGTTTACTGACAAGTTGATAAGCCCGAAGGTGTGTGTATCGTTTCAACATGTTCAGGGAGCGATGGCCTGAAATAGCGGCAACCTCAATGACGTTCAATGTACCAAGTTCGAAAAATCGGCTGATAGCCTCATGACGGAGGTCATGAAAATGCAAGTTTTCTATCTTCAGTTCCTGAAGTGCTGTTCGCCAGGCACTTTTGAATCCCGAAGAGGTATAAGAAAAAATATTACCGTTAAGCTGTGTCGGCAGCATTTGCAGGTAATTACGGGCTTTCCTGGATAGCGGAACATCGCGTGGAGCACCGTTTTTGGTTGTTGGAAGATGAGCTACCCCATGTTGCAGATCGACGTGTTCCCAACGCAATGACAAGATTTCACCTTGTCGCATTGCTGTTTCCAGCGCCAGATGAAAAATGACGTAAAGAGCCTGATTTTTTTCTTTGAAATACCGCGAAAGTCGGCGTTCTTCTCCTGAAGTCAGGCGACGATCGCGCCCGCTACTGATTTTGGGTTTTCTGACCAGTTCGACAGGATTCATGCGGCATGTTCCCCATTCCACACGGGCGATATTGAATAATGATGACAACAGGGCAAGTTCAAGACGGACGGTGTTTCCGGTTATTTGACGCCCCGTTCGTGGGTTAATTTGCGCCAACCGTTGATCCCGATAATTGGCAATATCAACAGTGGTAATGTCATCCATATAGCGTTCAGCAATAGGGTGACGTTTAATCACATTTACGCGATAAAACTCCTGTAGATGGCCTTTTTTGTGGATGGATACTGTCTTCAGGTATTTGTCCAGCGCCCGGCTGATTGTCATTTTGCGAATTTTGATTTTCTGAAACATATCCCCTCCAGACAAAAAAGGGGGGAAGGTAGAGATTCTTGCTTCGAAATGCAATATCACCGTGCCAATCCGGTACGTGGAAAAAAATTGGCGCAGGTGATAGCCAAATTGTTACCGCTTCAGCTACTGCGTGGCGTTGGCCTGGAGCAACGGCAACATGTCCATCTGGCAAGAAAGTCATTGGTGGAGGCGGTCAATGCAGATCAAATACCGGATTTATATGGCTCACGCGTTCCATGCCTTCAGGCAACAATGCATGGACTGCCAGTTGCGACACGACCGAAGATCAAAATGGTTCAATTACAGTTTACGCCATTTGCCAGTGACGATACTTATCACTGGCAAACCACGATGTAACTACATTTCCCCGACAGGTCAGTTCGGTGAGTACCGCCATAAAAGTTGTATTCGTCATAGAAGCCGCATTTCACAATTCGATTGGCATCATAGGTTGCAACTGACCCCGCAAAATAATTCGGCTTCCACCCGTGCGGATTTTCTGCATTACTGACACTCCAGGTACACTGGCTGGCAGAAAAACCAGATGGCAATGGGATCTGTTGTCCATTTGCTATTTTTCCTGTCAGAACAGTGCTACCTGATGCCCTTCTCCACGTACCGGATTGGCACGGAGGCCAGTGCCAATCCGGTATCTGGACAACGGCAAAAGTGAACTTCACTACCAGTACGTACAATATCGGGAAAAACACCCGAAATCTGAGCATTGGCGTACATGCGTACTGTTCGTGGACATACCTTAATGGTGCGCCTTTTGGTGGGTTTCAGCAGGTATACTCCGACCAAAACAAGGTTTGGTATGTGAATAATTATGCGTGGGGAAATTATGAGTCCGGCGGCACAATTACTGTTACATGCCTGAATCTTCCTGGTGCTGGGATTTAACCGAAGGGGCAACAATAAGCATCAACGTGTTCCTCATCAACGCCATCACCAATGCCATACATGCGTGTACCTGTCATGATAAATCCGGTCGGGCATTGAATGGGTTTGTAGTAGATAGATCCTCCACTTTTCCCGCCAATGAAGTGATTCATTGCTACAGATGATTGATACCACTTACAGGCGGAGTAGTTCACTTTATTGCCACCAGACCACCGACCGGATTGGCACTGGCCTCCGTGCCAATCCGGT
>PPYF01098943.1_pt1 | contig 58404 bp, 55 predicted proteins | sample 1559871 | NCBI WGS metagenome assembly PPYF01 (sample SAMN08240021, study PRJNA423297) | Human gut metagenome, whole genome shotgun sequencing project. | reverse complement strand
GTCCACATCAAGGCAGCAATGGAGGACCGGCTAATGCGACCTCTGTGATAGCATTCCAAGAAGCAAGCTCGAAGAGCGCGGCTGATTGGTACAATGCGAACCACTCGGGGAAGGGGAACCGCCCAAAGGGTGGTGGAAAGGGGGCTGACGGAGAAAGTTTTCCTCTGCTAGTCCTTTATCTCTTGTTCTCTAGTGGCTTGATTTTATCCAGCATAATGTTCAGAATCTCCACGTCCGTGGATTTCATCCCCACCCGGCCCATATCACCGATGGCCGCAATGGTCTCCTCTACATTATCTTTCACCAAGCCTTCGCCGCTCTTGAAAGCCCGTTTCTTCCGGGCCATATGGATGGCCACCGTAGCACATTCCACTGCGGCCGCAATCTTAGCCGCACAGGAAGACTTGGCACCATCGCAGGCCATGCCACCGATGGTGGCAATGCTGTTGGTGATGACTTCACTGATTTCCTCGTAGTTCATGCCCATCATGTACGCAATGCCGGCCCCGCTGCCGCAGGCCGCACTGGTAGCCCCGCAGTAGGCGGACAGGCTGCCGATATACCGTTTCTGGTGAATAGAAATCAGGTTGCTGACAATCAGCGCCCGGTACAGTTTCTCTTGGGGAATATGGTAGTATTTGGCATACACCACCACCGGCATGGTCACCGTAATCCCCTGGTTGCCGCTGCCGGAGTTGATTACCACCGGCATGGGGCAGCCGCTCATCCGGGCATCGGAGCCCGCCGCAGCCAGCGCTTTGGCCTGGACTTCCACCTTGCTGGTATCAAAGTCTTCCATCAAAGTCCGTCCGATTTCAGCCCCGTAGGGATGCTTCAGTCCTTCTTCAGAGATGGCCGTATTGTATTCAATCTGCCGTTCCAGTACGTCCTGAACCTCTTTCAGATCCACCGTATCAGCAAATTCCAAGATATCCTTTACGTTCAGCAGGCTCTTGTCCGGTCCCACCGGTGCAGCTTCCTTGCCGGCGGCATTGTCCCGGTTCAGCAGCACCTGGTCGTCCTTGACGATTTTCGTAATGTTGGAATGGTAATCCTGGATTTCCACTTCTGCAGAATGTTCCCCTGCGGTAGCTTTGATATCAATATAAAGATTAGCCACATTTTCTACCAGGTTACAGTCTACAAAATCTGTTTTTAAAAGCGCTTTGCATTTTTCAATATCCGCCGGTTTTACCGCTTCCAACACCGCCAGTTCCTGGGAAGCATCTCCTCCGATAACACCCATGGCAGCTGCAGCCTGAATCCCCCGCTGGCCGCCGGAATTGGGCACCGTTACCGCCTTCACGTTCTTGACGATGTTGCCGCTGCAGCCCACTTCCAAATGCTCGGGCATCTGACCCAGCACTTCCCGGACCTTGGCCCCTGCGTAGGCAATGGCAATGGGTTCCGTGCAGCCCAGGGCAACCTTCAATTCATTTCTTAGAATCTGTACATACGTATCATAGACTTTCTTTTCCATGTGAACGCTCCCACTCTCTTTGCGATTGAATACCAAGCCTTCCCGGTTACCAGCGCGGTGAACTCCCTTGCTGCCCTGCTGCCAGTCCCGCCATCGACCAGAAATACCTGTTATTCGATTGTATTTAAGCTATGCTGCATATTTTCTCTCTAACTCTTATTATACCAAAAAGGAATCATAGGAAAAGCAGGTTTTTTCGCTTTTTGTGCACAAAAAAATCCGGAGTTTGCACTCCGGATTTTCTATATGCTTATAGTCCCGTCCAACCAGCAACCTGTAAGACTCCCAGCGCAATGGAGGCCAGGATGCTCTGCAGCAGCAGGAAAGGAGCAAACCATTTGGCATACCGATTGTAGGCAATGCCTGCAATCCCCAGGGAGCCCATGATGGTCCCTGCCGTAGGAACGATACAGTTGGACAAGCCATCACCAAACTGGAAGGCCTGCACAGCTACCTGCCGGGTAATTCCCGTCAGGTCGGCCAGCGGCACCATCAGCGGCATTACCGCAGCAGCCTGGCCGGAACCGGAAGGAATGAACAGGTTGATGAACAGGTTGGCCCAGAACATCAGAATGGCGCCCACCACCGGGCCGAACATCCCAATGGGAATGGACAAATAGTACACAATGGTATTCAGGATGTGCCCGTCTTTCAGGATAACGGAGATGCCATTGGCAAAGCCGATGATGAAAGCCGCATTCAACATGGGTTTGCACCCTTCGATAAATTCCTTGGTGGTACCGTTGACCCCCAGCTTTTGGGCAGCCCCCTGAAGGATTACCGCCAGGAACATAATGGCCGCAATCTGCTGGTTCCCCCACTTGGCGACTACTGCACCGGTCATGATAGCCACAATGGCCAGAATCATAGTACCCATGCAGAATTTCTGTACTCCAGTCATTTTACCGGAGCTTTCCACGGTTTCGCCCAGCTTATCCCCCATAACGTCAGCTTCTGCCATGCCGTCATAGTAGCAAAGACTGGTGGTGTAGTTCTTTTGAATCCCCTTGATATACCGCATAACAAACAGATAGTTCAAGACGAAGTTCACCGCATGGAACACAAACCTCACGGACATCCCGGAGAACACCGGCAATTCCGCAATAGGATGCGCAACCCCTAGGGTGGACGGATTGGCCCAGCCTACGTTGAAGCCGGAATAGGCACCCAGGTAAATCATCATAAAGCCGGCCGCTGCATCCAATCCCATGGTCTTGGCTACCACCATGCCGATAGGGATCAACGCTACCGTAGGATTGGCAAATACGCCGGTGGCGCCGCCTACGGACATGAAGGCCATGATTACGAAAATAATGGCACCCAGGTTGGCTGTTTTGCCGCCCGTGGTCAAAGATTTAAAAGCTACTTCTACAGCCCCGCTTTTTTGCATCATGTGCACCGCGGAGCCCGTAAACAGCACCATGGCAAACAGCACAGCCGCTCTTTGGAAACCGATAACTACCGCATTCAGTACCGCAAAGGGTCCCTGAGGCGTCTGCTTAACAGCATGATACGTACCTGCTACTACCCGGGTTACATTCCCCACCTTCTGGGTATCAAACTCCCCTGCCGGCAGGATCCAGGTCAATACGGCCGCAAAACAAATCAAGAAAAACAAAAGTGCAACTGTTTGTGGAAATTCCTTCGCTTTCATTGGCTTCCTCCCCCTGTTTTCAGTGACTTAGCCCAGATAGTCCCGGGTAAACTGCACCAGGACTTTCACCCCTGTGGCCAAAGCCTTTTCATCGAATACGTTTTTCGGATTATGCAGTCCCCAACGGGTATTGCTGTCCTCATTGTTGCCCGTGCCTAAACGGAATTGGGCTCCCGGACACAGCTTGGGGAACATCCAGGAAAAGTCGTCGGACCCGGTGGAAGGATAGGGAATGGGTTTTACGTTCTCCGCTCCAATGGTCTCCCCGGCAGCCTTCACCACAGCATCAATGACCTTATCATCGTTAATCAGCGGCGGCATACCATCGTCCCATTTTACCGTTCCTTTGCCCCGAAAGGCCGCAGCCCCATGTTCCACAATCCGGTTGATTTCTTCATGCATCAGTTTCCGGCTATTGGGTTCCAGGGAACGCAGAGTTCCCACCATTTCCACCTTTTCCGGCACCACATTGCCAGCCTTGCCCCCATGAATGGAGCCAAAGGTCAGCACTGCCGGAAATACCGGCCGGTTCACCCGGGATACCACCGTTTGGAGTTCCGCCAGCAGATACCCGCTGATCATAATGGGATCCACAAAGTTTTCCGGGTGGGCCCCGTGCCCAGCCTTACCGGTTACCGTCACCGTAAGAAAATCTGAAGACGCATTGGCCGGTCCTTTGATGACCCCAATGGTGCCTGCATCCCATTCTGGAGAGCAGTGCAGCCCCAGCAGCACGTCCGGATGAACCTTTTCGTAGAACTTCGTTGCCAAGGTTTCCAAAGCACCATACAGCGCTTCTTCTGCCGGCTGGAAGATAAACAGCACATCACCAGCCAATTCGTCCTTGATTTCGGACAAGGCCTTGGCCGTGTACATCAGCACCATCTGATGGATGTCGTGACCGCAGGCATGCATTACCCCTTCCTCACAGGAGGCAAAAGGCAGCCCTGTCTGTTCCACAATGGGCAGGGCATCAATATCTTCCCGCAGGCCCACTACCTTGCCGGGTTTGCCGCCCTTTAAGAGCCCGATGCAGCCCGTCTTCATGCCCACCTCCAGCACCTCAATGCCACAGTCTCTGAGGAACTTCTCAATCCGTTTGGTGGTCTCAAACTCCTTGTTGCTTAGTTCCGGATGCTGATGAATCGTGCGCCGCACCCCAATCATCTCTTGCTCATACTTCTCTACCAATGTGTTAGTATCCATATTCCAGCCTCCCATCCATTATTGCTTGACGGACCTTATTCCCGGTTCTTGTAGCTGGTCCGGTACTTCCAGTCCGCTGTCAGTACATAAAATCGTACGTATTCAACCAATCTGCCATCTTGCCCATACGTTTTCCGGCTTACCTGCATCACCGGAGTTCCCTCCGGCACCTGCAGCTGCTTTGCCGCTTCTCCCTGGGCCCCTACGGCTTCCAAGACTTCCGCCGTCTGCCCAATGGCCCGATGGTACTTATCATACAAGGCCAGCATGGAAGCAAAATTTTCTTCCTGCTGAATCAGCTCCCGTTCCAACCCGGCCACATAATGGTGCAAATAGTACAGGGGCTTGCTTTTATAATACCGAACCCGGGTTACCCCTGTAATGGTCAAGCAGTTTTCCAAACCCGGTTCTCCTTGTAAAAAGGCAGGCAGGGGTTCTTCCTCTACCTTTAAGGTTCTGCAATAGATCAGCGCCGACTTCTCGGAAAACTCCTGTCCAAAGCCCCCCAGATTTAAATGGGGCCAGGCCTGATGAACGGCTACATAAGTGCCTTTGCCCGGCCGGCGGACGATAAAACCTTCCAGTCCCAATTTTTCCAACGCCTGGCGTACCGGCGCCTTGCTGCTTTGAAAGAAATCGCTCAGCTCACTTTCCGTGGGCAGCTTTTCTCCTTCCTCGTATTCATGCTTTTGTATTTTTTGATACAGATATTGATAGATTTTTTCATGCAATGGTTCTGCCATATGTTCCACTCGCCTTCTTGGGTTATCCCCTTTGGAAAAAGGGTGCGCCGGAAAACCTTACATTTTCCTGCGCACCTCATTATATCATTTTTCCAGATAGGCAAGGGCAACAGAAGTCATTGCCGTAATACCCGTAGGCAGAGCTTTTTCGTCAAAAATAATGGCCGGATTGTGCATCCCCAGTTTGGACTGGGGATTGTCATTGGCCGTGCCCAAACGGTACAGCACCCCAGGAATCCGTTCCTGGTAGGCAGAGAAATCCTCACTTCCCAGGGAGGGTTCTGCCAGCTCGCTGACCTGTTCTTCGCCTAAGGCAGCCTTTACCGCGTTCCGAGCCAAATCCGTCAGTGCCGCATCATTCATAACCGGAGCCGGCCCCTTGGTGTAGGTAATCTTGGCTTCGCAGCGATACCCTGCAGCAATGGAAGTAATAATTCGGCGCAGCCGTACTTCCATGCTGTTGCGCACCTCCGTATCCGTGGTACGCACCGTTCCCTGCAAAGTAACGGAAGGCGCAATCACGTTCCGAGCCGTACCGCCCTGGATTACGCAGAAGGAAACCACCGCGCCCTTGGTAGGCGGCAATTCCCGGGAGACAATGCTCTGCACCCCTTGGATAACCGCAGCTGCAGCCACAATAGGATCCACACAGTTGTCTGGATGGGCCGCATGACCGGATTTTCCTTCGATAACCACATCTAAAGAATCCGCCGAAGCCATAAAGGAACCAGCTTTAAAGCCAATGGTACCTGCCGGCAGGAAAGGCCAAGTATGAAGCCCAAAAATAGCGTCTGGCTTAGGGTCGTCCAGGACACCCCGTTCAATCATGCTTTCGGAACCACCCAAAGCTTCTTCCGCACATTGGAAAATAAACTTCACTGTACCTGGCAGATTTTCCCGGACCTGGCTCATTGCCCGGGCCGTACCCAACAGTACAGAAGTATGCAGGTCATGGCCACAGCTATGGGCCACCCCGGACTCCAAGGAGTGGAAAGGCAGTCCGGATTTTTCGGTCATGGGCAGAGCATCGATGTCCGCCCGCAGAGCCAACACCTTACCGGGTTTACCACCTTTCAGAACACCCATTACTCCGGTTTTTCCTTCCCAGGTAGTTACTTCCACACCTGGCAGTTTTTCCAATTCTGCAGCAATCCGCTGGGTTGTTGCAAATTCCTTATAACTCAGCTCCGGATGCTGATGCATATTCCGGCGGAAAGACCGGATATACTCCTGATCTTGTTCTATAAAGGCTTTCGCCTCTACTTCTAATAACGCTTCCATCCCGCTCACGCTTTCTCAAAATATTTGTAGTTTCCGTTGATATGGGGCAGGCTTTCTCCAGCGTCAATGCGCTTTTTGGTAGCCGGTTCGCCATTTTGTTTGGCAATGGCCCGTTCGCCGTATTCCTTGGCAAACTTGGGATCCACTACGAAAATGCCATCATCATCAGCCACCACCAGGTCACCAGGTTTTACCACTACATTCTGGATAGCAATGGGTACATTGATCATGCCTTCAATACCCAGGCTGCGGGTAGTCAGGGCGCTGACGCCATAGGAATAAATCAAGAGTCCCATTTCCTTCAAGGCTTTCACGTCTGTAATGCAGCCATCAATAATAACCCCAGCCACGCCTTTGGTCTTATAGGCATAGCCCACCAGTTCGCCCAAAGGAGCCCGGTCGTATTCACTGCAAGTATTGACGCACAGCACATCTCCCGGTTTTACCACATCCACGGCCTTATGGATGGCAATGGAATCCATATGGGGCAGCTGCACCGTTACCGCATTGCCCACAAAATGGAAGTTGCTCTGGAAGGGCTTTAGCCCGGTAATGAAACCAAAGTCAGTCATATGACCAATGGTAGAAGGACAAACCTTTTCATACAAATCCAATAGTTCCGGAGTCACACCTTGTACACGTTCATTCAGCAAAAACATTTTTCAAGACCTCCTCAAATTTTCTTCTTTATTTCATAAATTCGTAAAAATACCAGATAATGGTGGAAGCTACCAGCCAAGCCAGGGTTACCAGCGGCAGGCCCACCTTGAAATAATCCTTGATTTCATAGCCGCCGGGTTTCCACACCAGCAGGTTGGGCCCAGTGCCAAAGGGTGTGCAGAACGCCAAGGAAGATGCCACGGCAATGGCCATAACCACACCCCGAGGATCCAAGTTCAGGGATTGGGCGTACACAATGCCCAAGGGCAGCATAATAGCGGACAAGGACGTGCCCATCATAAACTGGGTCAGGAAAGCCGTCAGGCCGGAAATCAAAAGGATTCCCACATAGGGGCTTACGGAAGAGGTATATTGACCCAGGAAACCAATCAGCATTTGGGTTACACCCGTCTTTGCCATAGCGCCGCTCAAGGGGAACACACCGGCTACCAGGAACAGGGTAGGCATACTAAAAGAAGAAATGGCATCATCTACGGTAATGCATTTGGTAACTACCACAATGATACTGCCCAATACAGCAGCCAAATGGAAAGGCATAATCTTGGTAGCCATAGCTACCACCAAAATAATGAAGACCAGAGACGTAATCACCATGCCCCGTTTATCCTTCTTGGCTACCGGCGGTACATCGTCATAACTGGTTTCTACTTCAGGGAGCATTTTGCTGCCAATAAAGTACATATACAGCCCGCCGATAATGGTAATGGGGAGACCTACTTTGGTAAATTCAAAGAAGCCATAGCCTTGATACCCGGCTTTTTCCAAGAGGCCGCTGGCAATGATATGGGGTGTGGTACCCACAAGAGTGATAGTACCGCCCATGGAAGCAAAGAAAGCCAAGGTCATGTAAATCCGGGACAGCTTCACATGGGCCTTTTGGGCCATAGCCCCTACAATGGGCATCAGGCACCCGGTGGTCCCTGTATCGTTCAAAAAGGCGCTCATGCTGGCAGAAACTACCGCCACACTCAGGGTCAGCCGTCTTTCCGTCCTGCCAATCAGGTTAATGATGGTACTGCCGATGGTGTCTGCCAGGCCGGTTTTCATAATGGCCCGTCCAATGACAAACATACTCATAAAGAACATACAGGTTGAATTGGAAAAATCCGAAAAAGCCGTTGCCGGATTCAAAATCCCGGTCAGCGCAAGTATTGTAGGAATCGAAATCCCCACGATAATCGGATCAGCAATCTTCCAATTCAGGGCAATAAACACCCAGAAAAACAATCCAATTACCAACCACATTTGCCAAGTCACTGCAATCTCCTCCCTATTTTCAGCGTTGCTGAAACATTATAATATTATAATATTATATGCTATAAACCTGTTTCAACTTTTTCCTTCTATAGGGAAATGTTCGTATTTTCCTTGTTATTTTTCGTTTTATTTTATACACTCATGTACCTGTTATTTTGTGTATTCTTTTGTTACAGTGCTTTTACACGCGTACTTTTGTCTTTTTAAATTTTACTTTTCTCATTTTCGACACATATAAGTTCGTTTATATGGACAAATATTTATTTCTTTCCTCCCTTTATTTTATTCTTTGCACTTCTCCTATTCTACACTATAATAAAATTGTCTATTTTTTTATTCCCTGTTACGGAGGCCCCCTATGATTGATTTGCGCAGCGACACCTTAACCCAGCCTGACCTGCCCATGCTGGAAACCATCCTCACCGCCCCGGTAGGCGATGACGGACGCATTGACGAAAATGGCCGGGGCGAGGACCCCACGGTAAACAAACTGGAAGACCTGGCAGCTTCCCTTACCGGCAAGGAAGCGGGGCTGCTCTGCTGTTCCGGCAGTATGACCAATCTGACGGCCCTGCTTACCTGGTGCCGGCCAGGAGACCGTGTACTGGTCAACAATCTCCAGCACCTGGACAAAAGCGAGAAAACCGCTTTTTCTCCCCGCTTTGGCCAGCTCCAGCGGGCTACGTACCCTCTGGATGAAGATTTCCAGCCGGACCTGAATGTCATTGAAGACCAATTGAAAAAAGGCGGTATTTCCCTGCTCTGCCTGGAAAATACGCATAATTTCTCTGGCGGCACCTGCATTACGGAAGAAAGCCTGAAACAGATCTACACATTGGCCCAACAGTACCACGTGCCCGTCCACACCGATGGCGTGCGGATTTTTAATGCCGCCCTGCACCTTAAAACCACCGTGGCCCGGCTGTGCCAGTACACGGATTCCGTAGATTTCAGCCTGTCCAAGAGCCTGGCGGCCCCCATTGGCTCCCTGCTCTGCGGCACCAATGCCTTCATCCGGGAGGCCCGGGATACCCGGAAAATGATTGGCGGCGGTATGCGCCAGGCCGGCATCATTGCAGCCCCCGGCATCTATGCCCTGGAGCACAACCGAGGCCGGCTCCAGGAGGACCATGACCACTGTGCCCTGTGCGCTTCCCTGCTCCAGGATTTGAACGGCATCGTACCCCCGAACCCCAAAGCCGTCCAGACCAATATCCTGCTGCTGGATGTCACCCCCACCGGCCTGTCCAACCACGAGTTCTGCCGCAAAGCCAAGGAACAGGGGCTGCTGATTAACCCCATTTTGGATAAATTCGTCCGGATGATTTTCTACAAAGGCATTACCACCGAGGATGTCCGGGCAGCCGCCCAAATCCTCCATACCATGGATAAAAAGTACCGCTAAAGCAAAAAAACTGCGTGACACGAAGTCTGTTCGTGCCGCGCAGTTTTTTTAATACCAATCGTGTTTCTCGTTCCGATTCAGTGCCGCAATTTTCGCCATTTCCTCGTCCGTCAGGCTAAAGCCCAACAAATCCAGATTTTCCCTGATATGCTTGGGATTGCTGGAACCGGGAATCACCACCACGCCCCGCTGGAGATTCCACCGGAGAATCACCTGGACAGGCGTAACCCCGTGGGCTTTGGCAATGGCCGCCAGGGTCTTATCCCCCAGCAGTTCCTGGTTATGCCCCCGGCCGCCCAACGGATACCAGCCCTGGACCGTAATACCCAGTTTCTGGATATAGGGCACCACGTCCGGCTCCTGGTAATAGGGATGGATTTCGTTTTGCACCAGGGCCGGCGTAATCTGCACCTGGGGCAGGAATTTCTCCAGCTCCGCCTGGTACCAGTTGGACAAGCCAATGGAGTGGATTTTCCCCGCTGCCACCGCCTTTTCCATGGCCTGGTAGGCTTTCACATCCCCTTCCCCGGGATGGTGCAGCAGCAGCATGTCGATATAACCGATATTCAGGGTATTGAGCGCCTGGGTAATGGCCGCCTCAGGGTCCCCATACTGGCTGGGATACAGCTTGGTAATCACAAAGATTTCCTCCCGGGGCACCCCGCTGTCCCGGATGGCCCGACCCACTGCGGCCTCGTTGTTGTAGGCGTAGGCCGTGTCGATCAGCCGCCCTCCCGCTTTGAGGAAAGTAGTAATGGAATCGTAGCACACCTGGTCGCTGAGGGAATAGGTCCCCATACCCATAATGGGCATTTTATAGCCGCTGTTGAGCGTCACCGTGCCAGCTTTCAAATCAAAATGGCCGGGATTGGTTTCCCCAGCCGCCGTCTTTTCTCCGACCGCAGGCGCAGCCGCCTTGCTGCCAGCCGAATTACCCTGGGTCGTTTGGCCGCAGGCCGTCAGCCCCAGCACCAGCAGCAGCGTCAGGGTCATCGTTAAGAGTTTTTTCATGCTATGCCTCCCATAAATGACTTGTCAGCCCAAGACGACCGAGATTCTGCCCGGCCCGTCAAGGTCCTTAATACCACCCAAACAAGGAACGGCCTTCGTTCAACGTGCTAAGCTGGGCCATATCCTCCGGCGTCAGTTGGAAATCCAAACAATGCAGGTTCTCCTCCATACGCTCCCGGTGCACCGATTTGGGAATTACAGCAATCCCGTTCTGAAGCAGATAGCGCAGCGCCGTTTGGCCGGCCGTCTTGCCGTATTTTTCCCCAATCTGGTTCAGCAGCGGCTGGGCAAAGATATTATGCCGCCCCTCGGTAAAAGGCCCCCAGGACTGCATCTGCGTGCCCTGGCGGTCCAGCTGCGCCTTGAGTTCCAGCTGCGGATAATACACATGGGCTTCCACCTGATTGACCGCAGGCACCAGCCCACACTGTTTCAGGAACCAGTCGTAAGCTTTAGGTTCAAAATTGGATATGCCAATGGCCCGAACTTTGCCTGCTGCATAGGCTTCCTTTAGGGCTTCGTACATTTCCAGCGCCTGCTCGTAGGGTTCATGAATCAGCAGCAGATCAAGATAGTCCGTTTGCAGCGCTTCCAGGGATTTGGCAATGCCCTCCTTGGCCTTTTGGTAGCTGCAGCTGGGACGATAGAGCTTGGTAGTAATAAAGACGTCTTTCCTGGCAAGGCCGCTTTCCCGTACCGCCTGCCCCACAATTTCCTCGTTCCCGTACATTTGGGCCGTATCGATTAGACGATAGCCCACCTCCAGCGCCGTTAGAATCACCTGTTTGCCGGCCTCACCCCGTACATCCCAGGTTCCAAATCCCACCGCTGGCAGCTTCACCCCATTATTCAGCGTAAAATATTCCATTCCTGCCCCTTTCCCGGCAACCCTGAAAGCGTTGCCGCCGTTTTGCACGCAGCTGCCGGGAGAGCCAAACCCGCTCCCAGGCGCCAGCGCACAATTCTAATTCCATTATAAAACCCACTCTGCAAAATGCAAAATAGCAATCCGTCATTTTTCATTATGCTTTTTTCGAATGATAATACCAAAAGCCCCAACTGCGTCCCGCTCCCAGCAGCCGACAAAAGAGACTGCCTGGCACGAAAAACTTTCTGCCAAGCAGTCTCTTTTTATAAAGGAGGAGTGTTTTTTATTTCAAGCTTACTTTGCCGGATTCACCACGTACTTCGGTGCTTCTCCATTCGCCAGCCGCTTCAGATTTTCTACAATCATGGGCATAATAGAATCGGAGATATCATTGGTGGTGCCGCCAATATGGGGCGTTACCACAATGTTGGGGTCGTGGAGCAGCGGGTTCTCCTTGGAAATGGGGGATTCCTCGGTGCAGTCCAGACCAGCGCCATTCAGTTTACCGCTCTTTACAGCTTCCACAAGCACGCTGTCGTCCACAATGCCGCTCCGGGCAGTATTGATGACAATGGCGCCGTCCTTCACCTGCTTGATATTGTCGGCGTTCAGCATATGCTTGGTGCCGTCAGTCAGGGGCACATGGTAGGTAATCACATCGGAAGTGGCCAGCAGGGTATCATAATCCACATAGGTCATATGAAAGGCCTTTTCCATTTCTGCCGGCAGCCGGAACGGATCATAGTACTGGGTGGTGGCACCAAAGGCCTGTACCTTCTGAGCCACCTGACGGCCGATGTTGCCGCCGCCTACAATCCCCACCACCTTGTGGTTCAGGGAGCTGCTTTGGGCCGTGTACAGTTCCCGGCTCCAGACCCCTTCCTGGAGCTTCCGTTCATGGCAGATCAATTTCCGGCCCACCGCCAGCATCAGTATCACTGCCAGTTCGCTGACCGCATAGGCATTGGCCCCCGGCGTATTGCAGACGTCCACGTTCTTTTCCCGGGCTGCTGCCACGTCTACGGCATCATAGCCCACGCCCCAGCGCATAATCATTTTCAGCCGGGAAGAGAAGCGTTCAATCACCGGGCGCGGCATCTTCAGGATCCGCAGCACAATGGCGTCCACGTCATTTTCCTTGGCAAATTCTTCTTCGGTCACCACGGCCCGGATGTTGATGTCCGTACCCTTTACCATAGCCTGCATTCTTTCCAAAGTCCCTGCAGGGAACGTCCCTGCCAGCAATACTTCAAACATTCCATTTACCTCCTTAGCCCTTGGCTTATGCCTTGATTTCCCCAGCCACCTTGCGAATCAGGTCTTCAGACGGATTCTTCCGGTCAATAACCGCCGTATGCACCATCAGCTGGTACAGGTTAACGCCCGTTTCTGCTGCCACCTTCTTGAACAAAGCGCTCTTGGAGGAGTGCAGGCCGGTAATGCCCAGTACCAGGTCAAAGGGCGTAATGGGGTTATGGTAATCATGGTCCTTCTTCATGATGGGTTCCAAGTCATCGTTGATGAATTGCAGCAGGCTGTACAGGTTGATGTGTTTCAGTTCCCCGTATTTTTGCAGCACCGCAATGCCCGCTTCCGTAGGCAGGTTCCCAGCGCTTCTGGCCATCCCCATGAGACCCCCGTCCAGTACGGAAGCGCCGCCCCGGTAGGCAGCCAAGGCATTGGCCGCAGACAGGGCCAGGTTGTTATGACAATGGAAGGCGATGGGAATGCTTACGCTCTTGGTCAGCAGTTCCACGGTCTTTTCCACTTCGTCCGGCAGCATGCAGCCTGCAGAGTCCATAATGGTAAATTCATCCAGGCCGGCCGCTTCCAGTTTCTTGGCGGATTCTGCCAGTTCTTCCGGAGAAACGATGTACGCCTTCATAGCAGAATAAAACGCCTTCATGCCGTTCTTTTTGATGACCTTAATGGGTTCAATAGCCAGATCCGGTTCATCGGCATCCACGCCCACCCGCAGGAAAGCCAGGTGATTGGCAGCAGCCAGTTCCACGTATTTTTGGCGATACCGTTTGGCGTTCAGGAACATCCCCACCTTGCCCGTAGCCGCATACGGCTGCATCAGCTCCAGGTACTTTTCATCCGTTTCCGCCTTGGTGAAACCAGCCACTTCGTAGGCCCCAATGCCGCCGGAGTTGCCCATTTCAATATAGTCCACATTGCAGTCAATCAGTGCTTTCAGCATCATAGAAGTCAGATTGGCATCAAAGCCCTTGCCCACCACATTGCCGCCGTCACGTAACGTACAATCCAAAATTTTCAACATAAGAAATACCCTCCCGTTTATAATCTGTTTTATCTGCTTTAAACTTACCACTTTTATTGACAGTAATAAAACAGTATTTTATTTTTAATTCTACAACTTTTTCATTGTGATAAGGGCGATAGAAATGGTCATTTTGACCATTTCTACCCACACCTTAGTTTATTACTTGTATGCCTTTCTCAAATGTGCCTTCAGTTTTTCCAACATAGGATACAGCAGAGACAGCACAATCAACACCATCAGGCCAACACAAATCGGTCTGCCAAAGTAATAGCCCAGCACATCGCCTTTGGCCATAACCAAGGACAGCATCAGGCCACGTTCAGCCGTGGGTCCTAAGATTAAGCCCAAAATCAGAGCCGGAGAAGACAAATCGTATTTCTCCATCAAATAGCCCAAAGCACCGAAGAATACAGCTACAGCCACATCAAACATAGAACCGTTGATAGCATAGGAACCAATCAGTGCCAAAGGAATGATAACCGGCATCAGGATAGAGTTAGGGATACGGGTAACATGCACAACATATTTGGCAATGGCCATCCCGACAAACACCATCAAAATGTTGGACAGAGCAAACCCAATCAGAATGGAATAGGTAATATCAGCTTGCGCGGTAAACAACTTACTGCCAGGAACCAAGCCCTGAATTAACAGCCCGCCCAAGATAATAGCGGCGTTAGGGCTGCCAGGAATGGACAGGGTGAGCAGTGGGATCATAGAGCCGCCAGTTACGGCGTTGTTCCCAGTTTCGCAGGCACACAGGCCATCCAAGGAACCATGGCCAAATTCTTCCGGATGCTTGGACCGCTTCTTTGCCTGGTCATAAGCAATCCAGGAACCAATATTGCCGCCAGCCCCCGGCAGGATGCCTACGATAATACCAATAACAGAAGAGATAAGCCAGTTCCAAATGTAACGGGGAACCTCACTCAACGTAGGCAGCATTTTGGTACCCAAGGTAGCGTTACTCTTTTCCAGCAAGGATTTATTGGCATTCTTGTAGTCTTCGCAGTTGTTCATTACAACGGAAACCGTAAACAAACCAATCAGAGCGGGTACCATTTGGATACCATTCATCATGGCATCTGCACCAAAAGTATATCTCAATACACCCGTCACATTATCAATACCCATAGTAGCCAGCAGCAACCCCATCAGGCCCATCAGCAAGCCTTTCAGCATGGATTTACCAGCCAAACTGCCGATTACCGTCAAACCAAACACAGCAATCAGAAAGCTTTCCGGTTCAGAGAATTTTAAGCTGATCATAGCCAGCGGCGGAGCAATTACCAACAGTGCAATAGCACTGAGCAAACCGCCAATGCCGGAAGACAGCATAGACATTCCTACGGCTTCCAAGCCGCGTCCCTGTTTAGTCAAAGGATACCCTTCAATAGCAGTTGCCGCATTGGCAGGAGTACCTGGCGTGTGTAGCAAAATGGCGGAAATACTACCGCCGGTCATAGCAGAAGTATAAATGGCCATCAGCATAACCAGAGCCGCCACAGGGCTCATAGAGTACGTGATAGGTAGCAGCAGGGCAATGGCCATACCACCGCTCAGCCCAGGCATGGCGCCAACTACCATACCGCCGATTACACCGACGGCCAAGCCAGCCCATACTTCCAGCGTCATCAAATTTGATAAGACTGTCTCAAACATTTTTTCACCCTCTTATTATGGCATCTGCAGCTGCAGCTGCGTAACGAATAGCACATAGACAAATACATCCAGCAAAACCGGTACACCAATCATAGCTTTCCAGTTTCTTTGTCCCAGCATATACATGCCTAAGGGGCAGAAAATAATCGTGGATACGAAGAATCCAGTCAAATCCATGGCTACTGCATAAAGTGTAATCATAATTAAAGTAATCAGTGGTGCTTTCAAGGATTTGTACTCTGGCGCTACATAATCAGTTTCCCGCAGTCCACTGATAACAAGCAAAATCGATAAAATAGCGGAAATCAATAAGATTGCCTTCGGCCACCGGGCGGCGTCCGGATTGATAAAGTCCAGGGACATTACGTAGAAAAATATTTCGATGGCCAACAGGACAAGGCCTGTTCCCACATCACCATTGAAACGCTTTGAGCTCATAGTTTTCCTCCTTAGTTATGGGAAAAGCCCCATTACAAGTCCACGACATGCAATGGGGCTTTTGCTCCCCGTTATTTTTCCCAGCCCAGAATCTTGGCAAACTTCTTCATATTGCCTTCTTCCTTCTTTACATAGTCGGTGTATTCCTGACCGCCCATGTAGTTGACGCTTTGGCCCAAAGCTTCCATCTTCTGTTTGAATTCAGGATCATTGATGGATTTGTTCATGGCATCTACCCATTTGTTGTAAATGGCATCATCTACGCCTTTGGGAAGAGCAAAGCCTCTATCGGAAGGAGAAGTGATGTTATAGCCAGGCATCAGTTCATTGAAAGTCGGCACATTCGGCATCAGCGGAGACCGCTTATTAGCAAATACGCACAGAACCTTTACTTCACCATCTTTATAGCCTTGCAGGGTTTCACCTACAGAACCCCAGCCTACATCAACGTGACCGCCCAGCAGAGCAGAATACGTATCAGACCAGCCAGCCTGATGCACGTATTTAATTTTCAGTCCCTTGATGTCTTCATTCAAAGCAACAGCCAGCAAATGTTTGTTGGTGCCTACGCCATTATCGCCGGCCAGGACTTCATTGTTCTTGGCATATTCGATAAAGCTTGGCAGATCTTTAAACTTATCATTCTTTGCGCTTACCACTAGGCAGCCATCATCACTGATTTCGTTGGCTACAAAACGGAAGCTGTCCAGGTTTTCTTTCCGTTTTTGCTGCGGATCCAGATAGCCAGAATATACGGTTGGAATATTCATCTGTGCGATGGTATAGCCATCAGGAGCAGATTTTGCCAATTCCTTCCAGGCAACCCAGCCATTAGCACCGGTCATATTCACTACCGTAATCTGTGCCCCCAGATTCTTTTCCAGGTAAGGCACCAATGTACGAACAGCGATATCAGAACCACCGCCGGCGCTCCAAGGTACCAGCATCTTAATAGACCGGCTAGGGAACTTGGATGCATCTTCTTTAGATGCAGTCTGCTTGCCGCAAGCGGCCGTTCCCAACAGACACATGAGAGACAGTGCTACAACCCCGAGTTTTTTCAGCGAACCCAACTTCATAACAATTCCTCCTCCAATTATTTATGAGCCTTTTTTTCCAGGCCAAATACCGTTCCGTGAAAAACAAACATATCAATTTGCCTTACAAAATCAGATTCTGCCGTTTGCGTGCTTTTATCTCCTTCAAAAGAATGTGCCGCAATCAAATGTACCAATTCTTTAGGGAGCCCTACCCGATCAGCCACTAGAGCACCCAAAATAGGATGTCTCATATAAGCTGCTACTTCCGAATGGGTAATTCCTCCGTCTTTATCCGGTGCAAATTCCAGAAACTTGCCAATATCATGGAGCAAGGCTCCCGCCACTACATAATCCCGCTTAAAGGAAATATGGTTGCGTTGATAAAACTTTTCCATGATGGCAAATTCAGCTATACACATTTGGGTTACCGTTCTTACATGTTCAATCAGAGAACATTTCACATCCCAATTGATGGTTACCGGTACATCATGAATGGTTTGCTCATTCCAACCTCCTTCTTGTGCGGATTTCAAAATCGCTTCAACAGTCAGTTTTTTGAGATTATCGTCCTGAATCTCCTCTAGTTCTGGAAACAAATCAGCAATAAACTTTGTATCCACCATTTTCGCCCCTCTCTTCCAGGATCTTTTTACCAATTTCCTCTACCTATATTTTTATTTTTCTGATTTTATGGTATCATGAATGAGTTCAATGATGAAACAGTATTTAGTGTGCTTTTTAACAGCATTATTATTGTGGAGGCAGCCATGAGTTTACTTGGATTCGAATATTTTATTGAAGTTGCCAAAGAAGGCAATATTTCCAAGGCAGCAGAAAAGCTGTACATCAGCCAGCAATCCCTGAGTGCCCACATCAAACGCCTAGAAAATAAGTACGGAGTAACCCTATTTGAGCGGAAGCCCGCCTTCCGCCTGACCCCTGCCGGGGAAGCCATGCTGTTCTACGTCCAGCAGATGCTGCGGGAAGAAAAGGACATGACGGACCGCTTTGCAGACCTGGTCCAGGGCCACTACGGCACCCTGCGCATTGGCGCCTCCCGCCAGCGCAGCGAAGCCTTTTTCGGGGACATCTGGGAACGGTACCAGGAAAAATATCCCCATATTGAAGTCCAGATTAAGGAATACAACAGCGACCAGCTCCTGGACATGCTGCGCACCCACCAGATTGACCTGTGCGTGGGCCTGAACGTGCCGGAGGCTCGGGATATCCAGGTGGAACCCCTGGTGGAAGAACACCTGTGCTGCGCCCTGAGCAAGTCCCTGCTGCTGCAGTACCGGCCGGAAACCGGAGAACAGGATTTCCAGCACTACCTGAAGGAAGGCGTGGACCTTCTGGAGCTCCAGGATCTCCCCTTCTTCCACCGGCCGGAAACCAACCAAATTCGCGTAGCCATTGACCAAATGTACGCCGCCCACTCCGTCTATCCCCACCACGTACTGGAAACCAACAACCAGCGCCTGATGCTGCGGCTGGCCTCCTATGGGGTCTGCCTTATTACCCCAATTTACCTATACTTATGCTGGCAAAGCCAAAGTGTCGCTCTGGGCATGCCCCAGATTGTAAAACTCAAGGGAGACCTGCCTTCCACCATCGTTAGTATTGTCACCCTGAAGGATCAACAGCTTCCCCAGTATGCACAATTTATGCTGCAGCTGATCCGGGAAGAATTTAATCGATACAAACGAATCATTAACGACCTAGGAGATTTCCCCCTAATTTCCTAATTACCCCAGCCGCTTATGCTAAAATCACTATAAAAAATACAGCAGTAACGCCATTTTACGTAACTGCTGTATTTTTATGTTTATTTATCACTAAACTTCCTTATTTTTTTGCATATTTTTGATAGCACTCTTTCACAGTATTCCAGGTCTTTGTCAAAATCTGAAGAGTATCTCCATAAACCTGCTGCTGTACCCTTTCCGGTTCCCCGGGAATCTGAATCTTCATTCCTGTACGAGGCCGGCTGTCCCGGATTTTATCAAACCAATTCTGTGCCCTTTGTTCAAACTCTGCCACCGGCAGAAAATGAGCAATATCCACAGCGTAAAGGAAGTGTCCGATATCCGCTTTTCGGTTGGCATCCACCACCGAGACAGATTCGCAGCTTAAATTGGCTCCTGTCAGCAATCCGCACATAGCATCCACAGCCATAGCCAGTCCATACCCTTTATGTTCCCGCATGGGCAGCAGGATTCCCTTTAAGGCAGCGTGGGGATTATCTGTATCCTGCCCTTGGGCATCCAGCGCCCAGCCAAAGGGAATCTTCTTTTCTTCCTTGGCGTAAATCCGGATTTTCCCCTTGGCCACAGCACTGGTAGCCATATCAGCACAGAAGATTTCGTTCTTTGCAGGGAAACCTATGGATACGGGATTGGTGCCAAACAATCGGTCTAAGCCGCCATAGGGGGCTACAGTAGGGCCAGCATTAGTAGAACAAAAACCCAGGCAGCCCTGTTTCGCCATATACCGGGTATAATATCCTGCGGCGCCAAAATGGTTAGAATGATGAACAGCTGCAGCACCAATACCATATAACTTGGCCAATTTCACTGCCTCGTCAGCCGCTTTCATAGTAACTACCTGGCCCAGCCCATAACCACCATCAATTTGGGCAATAGCTCCCTGCTCATTGATTTTGATTTGAGGCACCGGTTCAATCTGCCCGCTTACCAGTCGGTCCACGTAATCCTTTAACCGGATTAATCCATGGCTTTCTACCCCGCCAGCTTCTGTATCAATCAAGATTTCTGCGGTTATTTCCGCGTCCTTGGCAGGAACTCCCAGCCCTTCCAAAATGGAGACAGCCGTTTCTTTGGCTTCTTCCAGTGACACCGCTACCCGTTCTTCCATGCCTACCACACGCCTTTCCCCCAGTTTTTTTTAGTCCATGCGGAGTCCAAGAGATGATTCTCTGCTTCTTAAATCCTAGCATCTTCTATTTAAACCCACAAACAGTTTTTCCGAGGGAATTGCACAACCTAAAAATTGACGCTGCAGCAAAGAAAGCGGAACAGCAGCGTTCTTCGTATAATACCTGCCATAGCCAGCTTGGTTTACCATGTTATTTTTATAGATAACGAATTGGCATAGTTTCCAGCCTTCCTCAGAATCCTAAGTTGAAATACAAAAAAACGCAATTTTTATCATTTCAACCGGGAAAGCGGCAGGTGAGAACCAAAAAAACGCAATTTTTTGATTCTCACCTGCCGCCCAGCAATAAAAAAAACATCGCCGGAAAGGGCTAGACCTTTCCGGCGATGTTTTTTATTTATGCAGTTTTCCAGCGTTTCCCGTTTATTTTACCAGATATACGTCCGGTCTCCGGTTCTTGAAGGAGGGGAGCTTTTTCCGTACGCTCTTGATCCGGTCGGTATCAATCCGGACGGGAATCAGTTCTTCTTCTTCACTGCCGCCGCCCACGGATACGCCCATAGGATCTACAGCAATGCTTTCGCCCAGATAGGACGGGCCGCATTGGTCGCAGGCCAGCACGTACACCGTGTTTTCTACGGCTCTGGAGGTAATCAGGGTCTTGAAATGCAGGCTCTTCAAATCCCCTTTGGCCCAGGCTGCCGGCATAATGATAATGTCAGCCCCTTTGGCCGTCTGGTCCCGGGCCACTTCCGGGAAGCGGATTTCGTAGCACAGGAACATCCCAATCTTGCCAAAAGGCGTCATTACCGGGTTGAACAGTTCATTCCCCGGTTTCGTATCAGCAGATTCCTGGTGGCCAAAAGCATCATACAAATGGGTCTTTCTGTAGGTACCTTTGATTTCCCCGTTGTTGTCCACCATAACACTGGTATTGTAGTTCCGGTCATCATTATCATCATGCACCGTTTCGTTCATGCCAAAGACCATCCAGACCCCGTATTCCTTGGCTAACTTTCTCATAGCCGTAACAAAGGGACCATTGATGGGCTGGGATGCAGAAAGAATGGTCTTCCGATCCGTTCCTTCCGGATATTGGAACATAAACCGTTCCGGGAACACCATAAAGTCCGGGTTATATTGGGCTTTTGCATCTTTAATTGCCTGTTCTGCCTTCTCCAAATTATCTTTAGGATCTGGAAGCGCTTGTAATTGAGCCATCACAAATGTACTTTTCATATTGTTAGCTTTCCTCCCTCAACGCGATTGATTTACGCCATCTTTCTTAATTTTTCCACACTTTGCCGGTTTCGTCAACCAATAAATTATTTATATTTTGACTATTTGGAATGGACGGTTCCTATAAGAGAAGCTTTTCCTTCTTAACTGTACTCCTAGCCCTCACGCCGTACGTCCAGCCTGCAATGCCAGCGCTCAAGTCCCGTATGAAATGTAATAACTGTGACTTTTTTCACCGCAATAAGGACTCCCTAAGACTTCTATACCTAGATTTCTTATTGTTACACCATCCCCTTCTCTGCTACAATTGTATTGACACCAATCGATGTAATGTCATCAGCCTTACAGCAGGGAACCCAATCCAGGGAGGAAACCATGGATAATCGTGATTTATTGATTTTGAAGTATCTCAGTGATTTTAAGAACATCACCAAAACTGCCAATGCCCTATTCATGTCCCAGCCGGCCCTGACCAAGCGGATCAAGCATATGGAGAAGGAACTGAATACGCAGCTGGTAGAAAGCAGCAACAAGGGTATCACCTTAACCCCCACGGGCATTGAAGCAGCCCTATTTGCAGACGATGCCTTAAACCGTTTTGACCAACTGACGAAACGGCTAGCCGAAATCGACAACAAAAATCTCAGCGTGCTGCGGCTCACAGCGCCCAACATCATCTGCGAATATTATCTGCCTTCCATCATCCGGAAATTTAAGAAAATCCACCCTAAGGCACGCTTTCTCATTACCATGGCCCCCAGCAGCAAGGTGGTTTCCCTCATGAACAACAACCAATGTGACTTTGGCTTTTTGCGCAATGATTTTGGCTGGGATGATGCAGGCATGCTTCTGCTGACCACCAACCACATTGTAGCAGCCTGCCGCCAACCCTTTGCCCTAAAAGATTTATCCCATATGAACCGGGTAGCCTACACCACGGATGCCTATTATATGAAGATGCTGGATTTATGGTGGAGCAATAACTTCTCTACCCCTCCCCATATTGATGTCCAGGTCAGCAGTTTGGACCTGTGCTGTGAAATGGTTTTTCAGGGCTTGGGTTTTGGTCTGTTGCCTTCCGTGCTGATTCCCAAGGATCTTCCCATCCACCAGCTAGTACTTAACGATAAAGATGGAAAGCCCATACAGCGGCATACTTATTTGATTTTCAAGGAAAAAGAAGTAAACTCTCGTATTAAAAAGGATTTTCTTGCCTTTATCCAAGAGCATCCCTTTGAAAGCTTTCTTTCCCTTCACGAAGCAGCCAAAGAAGTTTAGTTTTTACAAGCTACAAATTGCTATTATGCAGCGGATATTCTCCGCTGCCTTTTTTATGTCTAAACACTCCTCGTTGTCGCACTTACAATAACCAGCAGTTATGATGAATATACAAACATACCATTATACAATTTTTTAATATTCAGATAAGATGAAACCATCAAGTTAGTTTGGTGCGCGCCCAAGCTTCGGTAAAACAGATTTTAGTTCTGAAAGGAGCAGTAATATGAGCAGCATGATTGGTCTTGGCATTATTTCCCTGGTTCTTTATGTTGCCATCATCCTGGTTCTCAACGTCGGTTTGAAACGGCGGGCTTCCGAAGCCATGATGTGGTCTTATCTGGTCATTGTCGTTGTCGCAGGTCTTTTTTCTAAACATTCCATTGGTGCCGTCTTTAAAGACAGCTTTTCCTACGGGATCCATGCCGAAGTGGTTTACGCCGCCATGACATTCGTTTTCATGTCCTACCTGATGGAAAAAACCGGCGTTATTATGCGCTTGGTTAATATCTTAAACAGCGTTATCGGCCGTTTTGCCGGCGGCAGCGGCTACGTTTCCACCATCGGTTCTGCCCTGTTCGGCATGGTTTCTGGTTCCGGTTCCGGCAACGCCGCAGCCATTGGTTCCATCACCATTCCCTGGATGATGCAAACCGGTTGGTCCGTAGAACGGGCTACCTTAATCTGCGCTGGCAACGCCGGCATGGGCATGATTTTCCCACCTTCCACCTCCATGCTTTTGCTTTTAGGTATGGACAGTATTGCTTCTGAGCTTTCTGGCGGCACCTTGTATGTGGCTCTGCTGGGCGCTGGTGCCATTATTCTGGCCTACCGGTTGGCCGTTGTCTATTACTTTGCCAAAAAGGATGGTCTGAAACCCATTCCCAAAGAACAGATTATTCCCTTTGGCCGGGCCCTGAAAGAAAATGGTTCTTCCCTCCTGATTTTCCTGGGCGTTTTGGTACCCCTGATTTTCACCATGGGTCCCGTAGGGGATTGGGTCAAGGCAACTATGAACGCCTCTTTCCCCAAAGCCTTTAAATCCATTTCCATTGTGTTCTGGATTCCCATTTGTATGTCCATCTTTACCATCATTGAAGGCTGGAGCCATCTGCCCCACACCATTTCCGGCTGGAAAGAACTGATTGAAGAATCCATTGGCCGCTATGCCGATGTGGGCATGCTGCTGTTCACGGCCTTTGCTGCTTCCGGTGTACTAAACAAACTGGGCATGACGGAAGAAGTCAAAAATATTTTTGCCCACTTGGGAGCCTATTCTCCCTTCCTCGTCATTGTCGTTATCGCCGTTCTGATTACCATGATGGACGGCCCGTTCTCCGGTACTGCTACCACCAGCGCTTTGGGTGCTGCCGTATATGCAGCCCTGCGCTCCATCGGCCTGCCGCCGGTAGTTTGCTGTGTTGCTTTTCTGAACCTGATTTCCAATGAAGGTGCCATTCCTCCCAACGCTGCGCCCCTGTACATTGCCAGCGGTATCGCAGGGCTGGAAGACCCTTCCAAGATTTTCAAGCCCATCTTGATTTACTTTGTATTCCCCATTATGCTCATTGCCATTTTGATTATGGCTCGGATCATTCCGGTTATTGGTGCGTGAGGTGACTAGCATGGAAAAAACGTTGAAAGCTTTGTGTGCAGAAGTATTCCTGATCACCATGCCCCTGTTCATGCTTTTGGGCATCATCATTGTATTGGTACAGCTCGTTTCCATTTTCATGGGCAATGGCAGCCAACTGGTCTACATCAGAAAGCTGCTGTACCCTTGGGCATCCAATGCATCCAGTTTGTGTATGTTTGCAGCCTTTATCTACAGCTATGTAAAAAAGGCCTGACAATAGTTCCAACTTGATAAGGAGGCCATGTTCTCATGGAATTTACAGACAAAATGGTCACGGCTGGCAGCAATGCCAAGCATGATCTCCTGCTGCGCCTGGAACTGGGCGGAACCACCCGGGAAATTGAGGTGCACAGCAAAGTAGAAAAAAAATTTGGTGACGCCATCCGCGCTGACGTAAACCAGGTCCTGGATGAGTATCAAATCCAGGGCGCCAAAGTAGAAGTGGAGGATTTGGGAGCCTGGGATTTCGCCATCCTGGCCCGGACCGAAACCGCCGTCAAACGTGCTTTGAAAAAAGAGGAGGCGGCAAAATGATCAATTCCCTGTACAGAACCATGTTCTTTGTCCCCGGCAACGCTCCGGGAAAAATTGCCAAGGCCGAGATTTATGGTGCCGACTGCCTGATTTATGACCTGGAAGATGCGGTTTCCATTTACGAAAAAGATGCTGCCCGGGACCTGCTGTGCCGCTTCTTGAAGGCCCACCGTCCGGACTGCCGCATTGGTATCCGCATCAACGGCCAGGATACGCCCTACTATGAAGACGACGTCAAGGCCCTGGTTCCCTTAAAGCCCGACTTTCTCCGGTTGCCCAAATCGGAAACCAAGGAGAACATCCAGCAGTTGGATGCGCTTTTGACCCAGCAGGAAGAACTGGCTGGCATTCCCGTAGGAACCATTAAGATTGCCGCCACCATTGAAACAGCTCTGGGCGTCTACAACGCCTATGAAATTGCCACCGCCTCTCCCCGGATGTTTGCCATTGGCCTGGGTGCAGAAGACTTCCGCACCGATATGCGCATGAGCCGCCGGGAAGATGCCCAGGAAATCCTGTTCGCCCGGAACCAGATTTCCCTGTGTGCCCATGCCGCCAAAGTCATCCCCATGGATTACGTCAACAGTAATTTCAAGGATCCGGAAGGCTTCAAGGCCGATGTGGCCTTTGGCAAAATGCTGGGCTTCACCTGCAAGTCCTGCATCCATCCCAACCAGATTCCCCTGGTGCATGAGGTCTATACCCCTACGGATCAAGAAATTGAACACGCCAAGAAGGTAGTAGCCGTATATGAAGAAGCTATGGCCAATGCTTCCGGCGTAGTTGCCCTGGACGGCAAAATGATTGATATGCCCATCGTAACCCGTGCCAAGGATACGCTGGCCTATGCCAAGGCTGCTGGAAAAGAGGTTTAAACCCATGAACGAAAAAGCTATGGAAATCATTCGTGCTGTACCCGGTTGGGAGAATAAGGAGGCCTTTGCCGGCGCCTATGCCTGCCAGCCTAAGACACAAAAGTTGGCCCCACGGCCATTAAAGACCTTCCGTCCCGGCCAAACCAAGGTGCATGACCTGGGCTATATTCTGGACGCCATTGAGCTGAAAGATGGCATGACCATTTCCTTCCACCATTGCCTGCGCAATGGGGATGCAGTAATGCTCTACATTGTTGACGCCATTGCCAAAAAAGGCATCAAAGATTTGACCTTGTCCGCCTCGTCTTTAAGCAAAGTCCAGGACTGCCTGCTGCCCTACTTTGAAGCCGGCGTCATTACGGCCGTAGACACCAGCGGTGCCCGCAGCAAACTGGGCCAGTTCATCCAGCAGGGCAAGCTGAAAAAGCCCGCCATCTTCAGAACCCATGGCGGCCGTGCCCGGGCCATTGAAACTGGCGAACTGCACATTGATGCAGCTTTTATTGCAGCTCCGGCCTGCGATACCTACGGCAATATCAACGGGGTTGAAGGTGCTTCTGCCTGCGGTTCCCTGGGTTATGCCATGCCGGATGCAGAATATGCGGACCATGTAGTTGCCGTCACCGATAACTTGTCCGACCTGCCGTTGGATTACGTCAGCATTCTCCAAACCCAGGTGGACTACGTGACTACTGTAGCATCCATTGGTGACCCTGCCGGTATTACCACCGGGTCCATTCGGGTCAGCAAGAACCCTGCCGAACTAGTGATTTCCAACTATGCGGCCCGGGTTATTGCTGCCACCCCCTATTTCCATGACAACATGGTATTCCAGTTTGGCAGCGGCGGTATCGCCATCTCCACGGCCGGTTATATCCGCAAGGAAATGCTGGAAAAGGGCTATACAGCCGCGGCCGGTGTAGGCGGAGTTTCTGGCTTCCACGTACAAATGCTGAAGGAAGGTCTGATCAAGACCTTCTATGATCCCCAAGATTTTGACCCCGATGCCATTACCTCCCTGCGGACGGATATCCGGCACCACGAAATTTCTGCTTCGGCCTATGCCAACCCCTTCAGTGCCTGCCCCTACGTAAATATGCTGGATTTCACCGTGCTCAGCGCCACAGAAATGGACGTGAACTTCAACGTAAACGTGCTGACCGATTCCTATGGCAAACTGCTGGGGGCTCCCGGCGGCCATCCTGATTCTGCGGCCGGTGCCAAAATGACCCTGATCACCATGCCCCTGCTCCGGGGACGCCTGCCCATGCTCCTGGACCGGGTAACCACCATTGTTACCCCCGGCGAATCCGTGGACGTGCTGGTAACCGATTACGGCATTGCCGTGAATCCTGCCCGCCCGGATATTGCCGACTGCCTGAAAGGCAAGGGCCTGCCAGTAACTTCCATCGAAGCCCTGCGGGAAAAGGCAGTGGAACTCTCCGGTCATGCCACTCCGCTCCAATTGGGAGACAAAATCTGCGGAGTTGTAGAATACCGGGATGGCAGCATTATCGATGTAGTAAGAAACCTAGAAGACTAAAATCACTTACCCTCCAGAAAAAATTTAGAATAGAATGAAGAACGGCTCCAGCCGCACCCTCGTGCAGCTGGAGCCGTTCTTCGTTTTCCAATCTTACTTCTTTTTCCTAAAGCAGAAAGTGCAATGCCCATCTTTGTACATGATGTGGTCATGGATGCATTCCATATCCTCATTGTAGCCTTTGACAATGGCCGGATCGATATTCTCGCAGTAAATGCGGCCATATTTCTCCTCTCCGGCGTCTATCCAGGTTTGGGCAAATACGCAGCGGTCAAAATCCTGATGGATTTCATCCGGCGTATATTTGGTTTCAGCACCGAACAGCTCACTGCGTTCCATATCGTAACTGGGCAGATAAGCTTCCAAGTCATTGGTTTTACCGCTTTGGGCTGCACGATGGGCAATATCCTTGCCTCTGGCAACGCCCCATTCAATGACGGTTTCTTTCAGTAAGTCCAGACCTTCTGCACCGTATTTCTTCTCCAGGTTTTTAGCCAGGATAGAGAAGAACCGGGCAAATAGGACAAACATATTCACGGGTTTGTCCACTTTTTCCATTGCCATTTATACTCCCCCTATTACAGTACTTCTTATTTCTTATGGTTCAAACGGTATTCCGCCAGCCCATTCATAAAGTACAGAGCAGCCCAGCAGCCCACATGAGAAGCGGTTTGCAGCGTACCATTTTCCGGATAAATTTCCACAAAGTCCAGGGAAGAAGCACCTGCCAAGCCAGCTTCATGCACCATCATCAAAAGTTCAAAGCTGGTCAGGCCTGCCATATCTTGCGGGCCTTGGGGCATAAAGGCAGCATCCAGGCTGTCAGCGCAAATAGTAACATACAGCACATCCGTATCTTTAGAAGCAATTTCAATGGCTTTCTTGATAGAGGCTTCCCAACCATTTTTCTTTACTTCAAAGCAGGGAATTACGGTAGCACCAAACTTCTTGGCATTTTCCCGTTCTTGTTGGTGATTTCTGGGTCCCCGGATACCAATATGCACAATCTTGGTGGCATCCATGTTAGGATCATTGTACAGACGGTAGAAAGGAGAACACCGGGACAGGTCATCGTCACCAAAAGCATTGTAGTTATCCAAATGGGCATCGAAATGCAGAACTCCTACACGTTTGGGATGGCGTTTGGCCAATTCACTGATGGCCGGATAAGCAATACCATGGTCGCCGCCAAACAAGATGGGAACAGCCCCTGCATCCACAATTTCACCGTACCGTTCCCGAATCTGTTGGAAGGTGAAGTCATAGTTACCGTTTTGTACAGCACAATCGCCATAATCTCCAGCCTTCAATACGGATAAGGAATCCAAATCGAAGTCAGGCAGATAACCAGTGTAGCGGATAGAAGCTGTACGGATGGACTTGGGACCTTCTGTGCAGGAGGAATAGCCGCCAATGGTGCAGCCGCCTTCCCAAGGCACACCCAGGACTGCCACATCCACCTTCTTCAAGTCTTCTTTCTTTTCCAGAACGGACAGATTCAAAAAGGACGGAACCCCGCTATAGATATTGGTGGGCAAAAATGCAGGATCGTAGATACAAGGTTTGCTTTCTTTCATCTAAGAACATCTCCTTTTATTAATAGAACACCATTCACAATATATGCAATGTGTTTTTACTTACATCAGGCTGACCACACTGCTCAGACCTAGCACCAGGGAAATTCCAAAGATGCCAACACCCAAGACCGTTTCCAGCTTGCTGTTAACAAATTGGCCCATAATCCCATGACGGCAGGTCAGATAGATGGTAACGCCTACCACAACTGGCAGGACTATGCCATTGACCATTTGTGCTGCCATAATTAATGCAATCGGATTAAAACCCATACCAGCAACAACGATACCGGTAATCAGCACCAGGAAATTGGTGATGGTGTAACGTTTGTCAGAACGATCAGTTTTCCATTTGAATAGACCAGCCAATACGTAGGATACACCCATAGGAGTGCAGACAGCAGATGAAACGCCGGCGGCCACCAGGCCAATAGCCATAAACGGTTCAGCCCAAACTCCCAAGGTAGGGCGCAGCTGAACAGCCATATCCATAGCATTCCGAACTGGCATGCCGTACATCACCGTAGCAGAAGTTACCATAATGGCACCGGTAACAATGCCGCCGATGATCATAGGAATGTTGGTACCAAAACGGCACAGCGGGAGTTCATCCGTAGAATGCCAAGTCCGTTTGGCAGAAGCTGCATGAAGGAACATGTTGTAGGGGACTACTGTAGTGCCAATCAGGGATAAGCAAGTCATCAGTCCACCCTGGGGAATATTAGGCACGCAGCCAGCCAGCAAATCTCCGACGTCTGGTCTCACCACAATCATGGTTACCAGGAACACCACAGCCATAATTACTACGCAGATGCCCAAAAGTTTTTCCAGATACTTCACAGCGTCACCAGCAAAGCTCAAAATCAACAAGATGCACAGACCCCAAATGGGAGCAATAATGCGGGTGGAAACGCCGGTTAAGGCGCTGATGCCAATGGCAGTACCCGTCAAGTCACCGCTCATATAGGCAAACCCGCCAATGGTAATGGCTACGGCCACCAAGCCGCAAAGCAGATTTCGTAAAAGAGGACGGTCTTCAAAATCTTTCACTAGATTTTCCGCCAAGCCCATTTGGGTTACAATGCCCAGGCGGGCAGCCATTCCCTGCATGACCATAACTGCAATCACCGAGAAAATTACGCACCAGAACAAGCTTAAGCCGTAGTCCGCACCGGCTTTAGTAGAACTGGTAACCGTGCCCGGTCCAATAAAGGATCCTACAATAAGGAACCCAGGTCCCAGTGATTTCATTTTGTCACTGAGCGTGTACTTCTTTGCTTCTGTTTGCATGTTCGTCATGCCTCCTACTCCCCTCGATTAACTACCTGCAACTCATAGTCGTTTTCTCTGTTTTGACTACATTGTCGTTTTTTATGTTGCATTGTAGTTTATGCGTAGAGTTATACCACGAATGAAAATGATTTGTCAACAATTTTCATTCGTGGTACTCTAGTAGCATCAAAATAGAAGGCAAAAGGAGCCATTATGGAAAAGAAGTTACAAAAACCCATCCAATCCGTAGAACGTGCCATTAAAATCTTAGATTGTTTTTCTCTTATTACCCCCAGTCTTTCCTTAGCTTCCATCAGTGAAATGACGGGACTCAACATCAATACTACCCGAGGCCTGGTGAATACTTTGGTAGAAAATCAGCTGCTCCTGCGCGATGCTGATACAGGCAATTACAAGTTGGGCTTTTATTTTGTTTCTAAAGCATCCATGATTCATGAGGACATTAATCGTTATATTAGATTATTCAAGCCACTTTTGGATGAAATTGCCACGAAATATCATTTTTCCACCAGCTTGCAGATGGTTTATCACAATCAAATATTTAGTATCTACTGTGCCTATCCTACCAAGGCCGCTTACTACATTGTTATGTCTGAATATACGGATTTGCCGCTCAGTGCTACCAGTTCCGGCAAATTATTACTGGCCAATCAGATTTCTCATGGCCGAAAAAACATATTGGACAATTTCGACTATCACGCTTACACCATTAATACCATCAAAACGAAGGATCAACTGTTATGGCAGTTGGAGGACATTGCCCGCAAGGGCTACGCCACGGAGATTGAGGAATTTGTTTATGATGTGGGCAGCCTTGCAATTCCGTTATATGATGAACTCGGTCGGCTCAGTTTCACTGTGTCCTCAACTTTTTTTGTTAAATATTTGCTGAATGTCAAAGATGATTTACTAAAGGATTTCCAGCGGGCTGTAGAAATCTGGAATACGACCCTGCATAAGGAGGTTTAAAAATGCTTTCTTTAGAAAAAATCTGGGAGGACCTGTTCTTCCCCCTTTCTCACTTTGGCTACACAGAAGGAAAAGGCACTACCCGTCTATCCTGGTCTCCAGCCTTTCAGGAGGCGCAAGCGTATCTAATGGATTATGCCCAAAAGATTGGTCTTACTGCCGTTCAGGATGCCTGCGGAAACCTATTTCTGACTGTCCCTGGCACCCAGGACCTGCCCCCCCGTCTACACAGGTTCACACCTAGACACCGTACCCCAAGGCGGCAAATATGATGGTGCCTTGGGCATTACCGTTCCCCTGGCTATCGCCAACTATTGGCATCAGCTTGGCTATCGCCCAGTTCGGCCGCTTTGCATCATCGCCTTTGCCGAAGAAGAGGGAACCCGTTTTGGTAAGGTATGCTTTGGCAGTCAAGCTCTTACTGGCAAGCTGAAAGGCCTGGACCCAACAGCCTTGATGACTCGAGAAGGCCAAAACCTGCCTGAACTTCTTCAAGCTTCCGGGCTTACTGGCAATCCCTTCACACCCCATTTCCCGCCTGGGAAATGCTTTTTGGAACTTCATATTGAGCAAGGCAACGCTTTGGAAACTGCGGGTTTTCCCTTGGGTATTGTCTCTGCCATTGTAGGCATCCGGCATTTCACCCTTACTTTTACAGGTAAAGCCAACCATGCCGGAACCACCTCTATGGATTTACGGCACGACGCTTTAGCCGCGGCGTCCTCCTTTATCACCCATGTGTATAACAGTGCGCTAGCCTCTCAACGGCAGTATGTAGCCACAGTAGGCCATATCAAAGTAGAACCTGATGCCAACAACGTAGTTCCTGGCAAAGCTGAGATTTCTCTGGAAATCCGCAGCGAAACAGATACTCTGATGGATTCCGTTTTGGCTGGGTTTCAGGAATTTTTGGACCATACAGCTCAAAAATATGGTGTTGCCTATGAAATTGCCAAGTTGGATCAAATTCCGCCTCTGCCAATGGATGCAAGCCTCAAGGATCTCATTGCTGAAGAAGCTCAAGCCCAGAATATTCCCTACCAAGTGCAGCCCAGTTGGGCCGGCCATGATGCGATGATTCTAGGCCACGAACTGCCTACAGCCATGTTCTTCGTTCCTAGTAAAGGCGGCATCAGCCATTCCCCGGAGGAATTTACTCCGTCCCACGACATTGGCCAAGCCGCTCAGGTTCTGGAAAAAGTACTGCGTCGCGTCAGTGCAGAATAAGAAAAATCCCATTGTTATGAGATTGAATTATATCTCATAACAATGGGATTTCTATTTAGTTTTCATACACCCAACATTTCTCTTATTTCGCCTGCACAAAGAACTTAATAAAGGCGATGGTCTGGGGCTGGTAGATGATATCTACCAGAAAGGCGCCAACAATGGGCACAATCATAAAAGCTTTCCGGCTCATGCCGTATTTTTCCTTTACGGCGGTCATGTTCACAATGGCAGAGGGGGTGGCGCCCAAGCCGTGCCCCATTAGTCTTGCACACATAACGGCTGCATCGTAGTTGCTGCCCAGCACCCGGAAGATGATGAAGTAGCAGGCTGCGGCCAGGAAGATGACCTGTGCAGTCACAATCAGCAGTACGCCGCCCAGAAGGCCTGCCAGTTCCCACAGTTTCAGGGTCATCAGGGCAATGGCCAGGTAGTAGTTCAGCATGACGTCCCCAATAGAGTCCACCAGGGAGAAGCTGAAATTGTAGAAATGGAAGCTTTCGTTCAGGTTACGCAGGATTACTGCGGTGAACATGGCACCCACATAGGTGGGGAAGCTCATATTGATCAGCTTGCCGATCCAGCCGGAAATCATTGTGCCAATGGCCATACACACCACAATGGCGGTAACATTTTTGATGATATCCAAAGAGGACAGTTTTTCCTTTTGGTCGGCATTGACGTTCAGAACGTCCGTATCAAAGTTCTCGGATTCGTCGGGTTTTAATTGGTACTTTTCAATCAGGGCCCTAGCCAAAGGACCGCCTACCAGCACGGCAGAAATCAGCCCAAAGGTCGCTGCTGCCATCCCCACTTCCATAGCTACAGGATAACCCATTTCTACGAAGGTCTTGCCATACGCGCCAGCAGCCCCGTGACCGCCAATCATGGAAATGGCACTGGCCAGAAGTGCATAGGGAGCTTCAATCCCCACCAGCTTGCTAAAGCCAATTCCGATGATATTCTGGAAAATGGAAACAATTCCCGCTACCAGCCAATAGACGATCAGCAAGAAGCCGCCTTTCTTCAAAAGGGTCAGGCTGGCACCCAAGCCTACGGTGGTGAAGAAGGCCAACATGAAGGGACTCATGTAGTAAGTGTCAAACTTGAAGGCAAAAGCCCCTGTCTGATGCCCAAAAAACGTGACGAACATAAACAGGAAGCCGCCCACTACAGGTGCGGGAATACAATACTTGCGCAGCGCAGCAATGTTGTTTTTGACCCAATACCCGATTAGAAGCATAATTGCCGCCAGCGCGGTGGTGAAAATTGCATCGGTCTTGATGGTAAGCACATTTTTGATCATTTCAATTGACATAGCCATCCCCCTTTTCCTGGTCCTTTTTTCAATTTTGTCACATTTATACAGGGATGTCAATTTACTGCTGTCAAAGCAGTGTTTTTTTTCAATGCACAGTTGTATTTGCTAAAAAAGCAACAATCTAGAGTTATACTTGTTCCAAAATAGCAAACCTGACCTAACTCATCGTTAACCAAACTTTCAGTCCCCATTGCTGCCAACACTGCTTTTCTGCACAAAGAAGGACTTGTGAATCCCCTCTCAGCATGGGACACAAGTCCTTTTCCGCTATGGATTTTTTCTTATTGCAGTGCCAAAAGTCTTACCCAAACGCCAGTGCCGCCCTTCACATTGGCAAAGGTGCCTACGGTATAGCAGCGAGTTCCCTTAATGGACTCCAGATTGCAGACATTTTCCAATACTGGAATTTCGTGGCTCAGCAGAACTTTATGGGAATTGGGGGCCGGACCATCGGGAGAAATGCTTTCCGTTCCTACAAAGCGAACCTTTTTGCTCACCAGGTATTCAGCGGCTTCCGGAGATACGGTGGTATAGCCGTTTTTGATATAGGCATCATAGCCTTTGCTCCAATTGGCATCATGGCCGGTATGGAACAGAACGGCATCGCCTGGTTTAATTTTTCCATTTTTCTTTTCCCAGGTAATGATGTCTTCCTTGGAAATCACATAGGCACCGGGATGGCCGGTTTTGATGATAACAGCTGGTCCCATGAGAACATCGGCCTTCCAACCTTCGATGGCATGTTTGGTATTGTCGATGTGAAACGGGGCATCCATATGGGTTCCTGTGTGGGGGCAATAGCTGATGGTTTCCAGATTATAATCGCTTTTTTGTCCCACCCGGGAAAAGAATTTCATGGAAGGCTGGGTCAGGGATGGATCAGCCGGCATTTGATTTTCCACGATTTCATGGGACAGGTCCACCACCTTGTCATACTGGAGCTTGGCCATTTCTGCATTGGACGGGCATAGCAGAGTCCCCAAGGATAGCCCTGCTGCGCATAACAACCATGATGCTTTCATACAATCATCTCCTATGCATATTTTTCTGGTTTATTTGATTATTATCCCATGGTGAGACTTCTCCTGTCCAATGTATATTCTTGCAAGAATTGATGAATTATATTTATTGATGCATCTTTATAAATGGTATGTACCCACATACAAAAAAGGCGATTCTTGCGAATCGCCCTTTCTATCTACGCATTTTCGATTTTTCCTTATAGGAACTCTCACAGTTCTGCCTGAAGGAAACGTCTCTTTTTAGATGTGAACAATACCCAGTACGGTTGCACAGGCCAGGGTAATCCAGCTGAGGATCCACAGGTACGGGGTGCAGAACTTCAAATGTTCTTTGATGGATACGCCGGTGAGGCCAATCAGCAGGAAGGTGGTGGCGTTGTGGGGGGTAACCAGAATGGTGAAGTCCTTACCAATCAGCATAGCCATGGCAATGTCATGGGCACTGGCCGCGAAGCGTTCGCCCATGCTGAGAACCAGCGGCATGAAGCCGAAGAAGAAGGAGTCGGTGCCCAACAGCATGCCGATAGGACCGGACAGTGCGCCGATAACGATGGGCAGGTGAGCGCCTACTGCCTGGGGCATCAGGGCTACCAGGATGTTGGCAATGGAGGTCAGCATTTTAGTGCCATTCAGGATACCCAGGAAGATACCGGTGGTCAGCAGGATCATGGGGGTGGACAGGGCTGCAGCAGCATGGGAGGAAACGGCTTTCAGCTGTGCCTGGCCGCCTTTAAAGTTCACAGCCAGTACCAGAGCCAGGCCGATCATGAAAGCGCCGTACAGAGGAATCTTGGTCAGGCACATCAGCAGGATAACGCCAATGGTAACCAGAGCGTTGAACCAGATCAGTTTCGGACGCTTCAGGGCAGCTCTATCCGCAGCATTGCCGCTTTCATCCATTTCTTCGGACAGTTCAGCAGCTTTGCCGGTAGGATTCAGGCCAGCACCGCGTTTCTTTTCCATAATACCCAGGTAGGCGGCAAAAGCCAGAACCAGCACAATACCTACGCCCTGCAGGGGCAGCAGTTCTTGCCACAGTGCGTTTACGTCCGTGTTGGTAACGATAGCCGTACGGGCCGTAGGACCGCCCCAGGGAACCAGGTTCATGATACTGATGGCTGCGGAGATGATGCAGCCCAGCACTACCGGGCGGATATGCAGCTTCTTATACAGAGGCAGCATAGCGGGAACGGTGATCAGCATGGTGCCGGCAGTGGTGCCGTCCAAGTGGGCTACGGTAGCGATAACGCCGGTAGCAACGGTGATCAGCACAATGTTGCTGCCAGCCCGTTTTACCAGGAATTTGATCAGAGGATCAAACAAGCCCACGTCGTTCATAATACCGAAGTATACAATGGAGAACAGGAACAGCACAGCCGTGGACATGGTGGTGCCAACGCCCTTTTTCAGGAACTCGAAGATGGCCTCAGGAGCAAAGCCGCAAAGCAGGGCTGCCACAATAGGCACAACAACGAAGATAACCATAGCGTTGGCCTTGCCGGAAATCAGCAAGTACACAATCAAGAAAATCATTAACAAACCAACAATACCGAGAAACATGATTTTACCGCCTTTCGAACAGAGTACAAACTAAAACCTATGAGAGCTCGAACCTTTGTTACTGTAATTTTAGAACCTTCTGTCAAAGAGTACAAAGACGGATAAAGTTATACCTGCAATAAAAAAGAGTTATTGGAAAATTAGTTGCAATTTTGTATCCAGTGAAACAGGAAGGAATCATTTCCTAGAACTTTATTATACTACCCTATGCGGACTTTTCCGGCAATTTGTCCACAAATCCCTGGAACCCGCGCCCTCTGGCCCTTCCGGCCCCCAATTTTTACTAAAAATTTGCCGCAAAAAATAATAAAAATGGCTTTTGGGTTTATGGATAAAGCCCAAAAGCCATTACATTTTAGAATTTTACTTTTTCCCCAGCCGTTCCCTTACCTGCGCCAAACTCAGGTTCTGCTCCCTGGCAATCCGGGCCAGGTCTTCATACTCCACCTTTTCCCGGGTGACGCCATAGCCGGAAGCGGTTTTCACGTGTACCGGGCCAAACTCCGTAGGCTCCGTGCGAATGCTCCGTTCCAGGGTATACCGGCGGCTGGTGGTTTCCCGAATGCCCAGGGTGGTAGTGTGCCGGAACAGCAGCTGCACCAGCTTTTCCTTGTCTTTTTCCTGGCACATGACGGACAGCAGCACCCCCGGCCGGGATTTTTTCATTTGGATGGGGGTGGTGTAGACCTCCACCGCCCCAGCCGCAAAGAACTGTTCCTGGGCAAAACCCAGGGCTTCGGCGGTCATATCGTCCAGGTTGCATTGGAGTTCCACAATCTGGTCCCCGGCGTTTTCCGTTTCTCCCAGCAGCACCCGGACGCAGTTGGCGGCAGGGAAGTCCTTCTTCCCCATACCATAGCCAATGGCAGTGGTTTTCATCACAGGCATAGAGCCAAAACAGGTGGCAAAATGCTTCAGGAGGGCGGCCCCCGTAGGGGTGCACAGTTCTCCCTGGATACTGCCGCCGTACATGGGCACGTCTCGGAGAATCCAGGCCGTAGCCGGAGCCGGCACGGGCAAAATCCCATGGGCACAGCGGACCTGGCCGCTGCCCACGTGAATGGGGGAAACGATGACCTGTTCCGGAGCCAGCTTGGCCATCAGCAGGCACACGGCGGTAATATCCGCCACAGCGTCCAGGGTTCCCACTTCGTGGAAGTGAATCTGGGTCACGGGAATGCCATGGGTATGGCTTTCCGCTTCCGCAATCAGCTGGTACACCGCCAGGACGTCCTGTTTCACCCCTTCCGGTAGCTGAAGAGCCCCTACGATTTGGGCAATGTCCGCCAGGCTGCTGTGGTGATGGGTGTGAGCATGGTCGTGATGGTGCTCGTGGTCATGGTCATGGCCGTGATGGTGCTCGTGGTGGTGGTCATGCTCATGGTCGTGATGATGCTCATGGTCGTGGTCATGGTGGTGCTCGTGTTCAGGCTCCTGGTCGTGGTGGTGCGCCTCACCGGGCCAGTCTTCCGATTCTTCTTCCACCCCGTCCACCTTGACGGTAACGTGGGTGCCGCAGATGCCGCACTTGGCCGCAGCTTCCTTCTGTATCGTAACCTTGGGAATCCCCAGGCTATTCATTTCCTCAATAAAGCTGTCCGGATCCGGCAGCAGTTCCAAAAGGGCCGCCGTCAGCATATCCCCGGCGGCGCCCATGCCGCAGTCGATATAGATTGTCTTCATCGTTTCGCCTCCATATGGTTGATGCGGCTGGCCAGAAACCCAGCCCCAAAGCCGTTGTCGATATTCACCACGGATACCCCGCTGGCGCAGGAATTCAGCATGGACAAAAGTGCCGACAGCCCGTGGAAGGACGCGCCGTAGCCCACACTGGTGGGCACTGCAATCACCGGACAGTCTGCCAGACCGCCAATGACACTGGCCAGGGCCCCTTCCATGCCTGCCAAGGCAATGATCACGCTGGCATCCATAATTTCGTCCAAATGGGCCAGCAGCCGGTGCAGGCCAGCCACCCCCACGTCGTACAGCCGGGTGACCTGGTTGCCCAGCACCTCCGCCGTGAGAGCCGCTTCTTCCGCCACCGGAATGTCGCTGGTGCCGCCCGTAGCCACCACAATGGTGCCCAGGCCGCTGGGCTGGGGCAGCTCCCCGATAATGCCCACCCGGGCGTCCGCATGGTAGTCCAGCTGCACCTGCCGGCCCACAGCTTCCGCCGCCTCCGGGGAAAGCCGGGTAATCAGGATGGGGTCCCCGCTCCGCTGCTGCAGCACCTGGACAATGGCCACCATCTGCTCCGCCGTTTTTCCGGCGCCGTAAATCACTTCTGCCGCCCCCTGGCGCAGTTTCCGGTGAAGATCCACCTTGGCAAAGCCAATATCTGCAAAGGGTGCTTCCTTTAGTTTTAGTTCCGCCTCTGCCACAGAAACCCGGCCGTCCCGGACCTCCTGAAGCAGTTTCCGTACGTCACTCATGCCGGGCCTCCAGGTCCAGCAGCACGTCCGTGTACAGGGTCTTCAGCTGCTTCACAATGGCCAGCCGGTGCGCCAACAATTTTTCCAGCTGGTCCGCCGGCAGCTGGAGCTTGGCCGTATTCCCCAGACTCCGCACCCGAAAGTCCGTAAACCCCAGGGAGAACAGGTAGTTTTCCGCCTGTTCTGTCCGGGCCAGCTTTTCCGCCGTAATGGTCTCCCCAGTAGGAATCCGGGTGGCCAGGCAGGCGTAGGAAGGTTTGTCCCAGGTAAAGAGCCCGGCAGCCTTGGACCGCTTCCGGATTTCCGTCTTGGTGAGCCCGCACAGCCGCAGAGGGGACAGCACGGACAGCTCCTGCAAAGCCTTCATCCCCGGCCGGTCCGCCGCATCGTCGGAGGCATTGGTGCCGTCCAACAGCGTGGTGTACCCGTCCTGGGCCGCCTGTTTGCCAATGCCCGTAAAGATGACCTGCTTGCAATAGTAGCAGCGGTTTTTCGGATTGGCCACGACCGTTTCATTTGCCAGCACATTCGCCTGCATAATGGTCAGCTTGGCTCCCACCTGTTTCGCTAGTTTTTGCGCATCTTCTAGCTCAAACTGGGGCTGGAAAGCGGATTTTACGTAATAGGCATGGACATCTGCCCCATTTTGCAGGGCCGCGTACAGCAGATAGGAAGAATCCACCCCGCCGGAAAACGCCAGGGCCACCTTGGGATGGTCCTTAAAAAATTCAGCCAGTTCCATGTTTCACCTCATAAGATAGATAGCAAAGCGGGCAGCCATGCCTTTGGCACAGCCGCCCCACAAGATTTATTTTTTCAAAAGTGACGCCCGAACTACGCCCTTGGGGTCTTTCACCAAGAGCCGCACCAGCCAGATGACCAGGCCCAGGGCCACCACCGACAGCCCCAAAAAGCTGTCGTTAAGCATGGCCTCCGGTGCCGGGGTAAAATACCCTGCACCTTCCTCCAGATACCCAAAAATAGCGTCCCCCAGCCACATGATGGAAGCGCCCCAGTACAGCCAGCACAGGGTGCTCACCTGCATGTCATCCTGAGGTGCCTGCCGGTACCAGACCACCGTGCTGATAATAGCCGCAAACACCGTAAGCAGCAGCGTCATAGCTTACTCCTTGACCGTTACCAGCTCCGCCTTGGGAGCCCGGCGTTCCAGCACGTGGCTGACCAGCAGCATACCGCACCAGACCAAAGTAATGAGAGCCGCCATGGTAACCCCTACCGTCGCCATTTCCTTCAGCATTTCCGCTGTGCTGGCCGGATCACTGGCCGCCGTCAGGAACGGGAACCAGGGCACCACTTCCCCGTGCCAGACATGTTCAAAAGCCAGCAGGGCAGAGCCGCCCCAGAGCATTTTATTCAGCCAGCCCAGTTTCTTGGAAAAGGGCACCATTTCCGCAGCCGCAAAATGCTGCCCGTCAGTAACCACCTTTACTGCCTCCTGGGTTTCTTCTTTTCTTTTTGCCAAATGCGTCAGCGCCGTGGTTACCACAGCTTCCGTCATCGGAACAATAAAACATGCCATATTAAAGCCTCCCCTAACTAAAAATCTGCTTGGCCGCCTGGGAGCACCGCCCCCAAAGGCAGAAAAAGGCATACAGCTTCTCGTCTGAAAAGCCGCATGCCTTCTTAGCATACAAATCATGGAAATTCCAACTGCTGCACAGCAGGACGCTTCTGCGTCCCAACCCCAGCTTCCTGCTGGAGAATACATAAAAATTATACCGCAAGCCTTGGTATTCGTCAACTTTTGGTTATACTACTGCAAGGCTTTAATCTGCTCTACGGCACTTTGAATCAGATGGGCAGGAGAAAAGTCCGTCACCCCTACAATCACATTGTCGCAGTGGTTGAAAGGAATCAGCACCCGCACCGCCTGACTTTGTCCTACCGCCCGAGCCATAACAGGCGTAATCTCCCCGTAGAGCGAATCCGCGATCACAATCCCCAAGGGACCCGCAATCACGTCCGCCTTCCGGCAGCCCACCACCACCGCATTCTCCCCGGTGGCCGCAATATCCGCTCCCGCCTTCAGCATAGCCCCAGTGGCCGCACTGTTGGTGCCCACCGCCGTTACCTCTACTTCTGGCAGCTCCCGCTTGAGCGCATTCACCAGCTGCCGGCCAATCCCGCCCCCTTGGGCATCAATCACCAGTATCTTCACGCCAATCCCTCCTGGCTGCTAAAATCGTATAAAAACTTGCTAGTCCTATTATACCTGTACAAGAGAGCGGAGACAACGAGGAGCGGCAAATCCCCAAACTCCGAATCAGGTAATAGGCGCCGGGTTAAAGATACACAGGTCGTTGTGAAAGCCATAAATATCGCTATAGGGCTGTTTAACGCCGCTGGCCACGTCCAAAATGAAGTTAAAGATTTCGGTTCCCACTTCCGGAATGGTCTTTTCACCAGTAGCCACACCGCCTGCAGAAATATCAATCAAATCAAACCATTTATCCTTCATTTCATTCCGGCTGCACACTTTAATGACAGGAGCCACCGAAAGGCCATAAGGTGTTCCCCGTCCCGTCGTAAAAACCTGCAAACCAATACCGGAAGCTAGTTGACAGGGACCACAGACAAAATCAGACGCAGGTGTTGCCGCATAGATCAACCCATGTTTTGTAGGTTTTTCCGCCGGTGAAAGCACTTCCACAATGGGGCTGCTGCCGCTTTTGGCAATAGACCCCATGGCCTTTTCGACGATATTGGCCAAACCGCCTTTTTTGTTGCCTGGGGTAGGATTGGCGTCCCGGTCCACGCCTCCCTGGGCCAGATAATTATCATACCATTTCATTTCTGCGGCCAGTTTGTCCCGCACCTGTGCATTCACGCAGCGGGCTGCCAGCATATGCACTCCATCCCGCACTTCCGTTACTTCGCTGAACATGGCCGTTCCGCCGCCTTTGACCAGCAAATCTGCCGCATAGCCAACGCTGGGATTAGCAGTTAAGCCAGAAAACGCATCGCTGCCCCCGCATTGCAGGCCAATAACCAATTCACTTAGGGGCAGTACTTCCCGCTTTCTTTGGTTCAGTCGTTCCAGTTTTTTCTGGGCCATGGCCAAAATAGCATTCATCATAGCCTCGTGCCCAGGATAATCCTGAAGGGTCAAACAATTGTCCCCATTGATTTCTTCCGGTTCCAGCAGCCGGTCATAGGTCAGCTTTTCACAGCCCAGCCCTACTAGCATGATTTCCCCGCCAAAATTCGGATGGCGAATCAGATTACGGACAGCACGAATGGGCAACACCGCCAAAGGCGCATTAATAGCTACCCCACAGCCGTAAGGATGATTTACCGCCACCACATCTTCCACATTGGGATACAAAGGCAGCAGTTCCTGTTTAATTCTCTGCACAGCCGCATTTACCACACCCGCTGCGCATTGCACTGTGGTGACAATCCCCAGCAGATTACGGGTACCCGCAGGACCAACTGCATTGCGGTACCCCAGCCAAGTAGTACGGGGCGGATCCGGCAACTGCTCCTTAGCCACAATATGAGTGGCATAGGGCATATGTTCCAGGCCTGGGCTTTCCGGGAGTTCCAGCATATGTTCATTAATCCAACTGCCCACTGGAATATCTTTGTTGGCATAGCCCAGCACCACACCATAGCGGATAACAGGCTCCCCCTTGGGAATATCCACCAAAGCAATCTTATGAGACTGAGGAATGGGTTCCCGGGAAATCACTCCGGGAACGACTTCTGTACCCGCGGATAAATCATGCACAGCAATGCCTACATTATCCTTATCCGTTACTTTAATAATTAAAGGAGCACTCATGCTATTTTCTTCCTTTCATTTCATACGCTTTAGCGAAACGTCTTGTCCGCATAAGCCTGGAGCTCTGCCCGGCAATCGGGATGGGTTACGGCAATCATGGCCTGGGCGCGTTCTTTCAGGGACAGACCGGTCAAATGGGCCACGCCATACTCGGTAGCCACGTTCTGAACCAGGGCTCTGGGAGCGGAAATGGTGCTGCCTGCGGGGATGGTAGGCAAGATGTTGGAATGGCGGACGCCCTGTTTATCCACCCGGGAGGACTCGATGCAGATGTAGCCTGCGCCGCCCCGGGACAGGAAGGCGCCTTCCAAAAAGTCCAGCTGGCCGCCGGTGCCGGAAAGCTGCCGGGTGCCCACGGATTCAGCATTTTCCTGACCCATCAGGTCCAGCTGCACGCCGCCGTTGATGCTGATATAATTGGAAATGTTTTCCATCACCCGGGGATTATGGACGTAGTCCACTTCTGCCGGGTAGAACAGTTCGGGTTTTTCCTGAAGCCAATTATACAGCTCCTGGCTGCCGCTGGCCAGGTTCCAGGTGGACAGGCCGGTACGAACTTCCTTTTTGGCGTTGGTGAGCTTGCCGGCCTTATAGAGAGCCAGGAAAGCGTCACTGATGGTGCCAGTATGGCAGCCCAGGTTTTCCCGGTCGCTTTTGGCCAAGAGCTGAGCAATGGTAAAGGGAATGGTCCCTACCCCCAAACTCAGGGTAGCACCATTCGGAATCTCAGCCACTACATTTTGGGCAATCTGGATATCGGCTGCAGAAGGCTGCCGGTAGCCGGAGGTGATTAACGGGCCGTGTTCCCCTTCCACCAGGTAATCAGCATCCTCAATAGATACCCGGTGGGAACCGTCCACGCCCTGGAGGGTGGGCAGCTTTTCGTTGATTTCAAAGATAACGGTCCGAGCTTTTTGGATAATGGTTTTCCAGCAGTAGCTGGCAAGCCCCAGGCCGCAGTACCCATTGGCGTCGGGCCTAGAAACCGGCACAATGGCCACGTCCACTTGCAGGTAGTCCCGGTACATTTCCGGCAGCAGCCGCAGAATCATGGGCACAAAGTGCAGCCGCCCCTGGGTGAACAGCTTCCGTTCGTAGGCTCCCAAATGCCAGCTGTAGTACTGGAAATGCTTCATTTCCGGGTCACAGTCCACGGTATGGATAATGGGCTGGTACACCAGTCCGCCCCGGATTTTTACGTCCGTCAGCTCATCCCGGCGATTCGCCAGGGCCTGGTCCATGAGCTCGGCAAAGCCGCTGCCGAAGCCAAAATCCACCCAATCCCCACTTTGGATTACTTTTGCCGCTTCTTCCGGTGTTTTCAGCTTATTTTGATAGGTTGTAAGCATATACGGCCTCTTTTCCTTGTTGTTCTTTCCCTTCTCTAAAAGAAAACATACTGAATCCCTCTCATCAAGGGATTCAGCATGTTTAAGAGGGATCATTCTATCTTAAGGAGTATTTATGTAATGAACGATTTTGTTATTCGGTCAAGTGGAAAGAGAAGCCTCCCCACTCACCTTGCAAATAAATAAACTTGATTTTTCCATTCTCATTGCGACGGATGGTGTCTTCCTGAAAGGTAATACCTTTCTTGGCCAAGTCTGCCATAGCAGCTTCCACATTTTCCGTTTGCAGGGCGATATGACCATGGGTGCCCCGCCGGGGATTTTTCATCACTTCAAAAGCTGAGCCTACAAAAATATGGGAATCATTTTCAGCCCCCGGCTCCATATTAAACAAACTGCATAATAGGGAAACCAGACTTTTGGCCTCAGCTTCATCGGCGCAATTGATTCCCACATGTTTTAACCGATAACTTACTTTTCCCTCCATGTGAACCTCCTTAGTCCTTCACTTCCAGGATTGCACCTTTATCGGCAGAAGATACCAAGGCAGAATATTTCTTCAAGAGAGGAGAGGTAGCTTTCACCACTGGTTTAAAGTGCTTGCGACGCTTCTCCATTTCTTCTTCAGAAACATCTACCGTAAGGGAACGGTTGGGAATATCAATATGAATTACATCTCCATCTTCCAATAGGCCAATGGGACCGCCTGCAGCGGCTTCCGGAGAAATATGGCCGATACAGGGCCCACGGGTGGAGCCAGAAAAGCGCCCGTCCGTAATGAGGGCTGTACTCTCGTCCATACCCCGGCCTACCAGAAGTGCCGTTACCAGGAACATTTCCCGCATGCCGGGACCGCCTTTAGGCCCTTCATACCGCAGCACAATAACTTCACCAGGATGGATATCTCCAGCTTCCAACGCTGTAATGGAATCTTCCATACTGTCAAAGACCCGTGCCTTCCCAGTAAACTGGTGCATGGAGGGTTTTACCCCGCTGGCTTTCACCACAGCTCCATCAGGGGCTAGATTACCATGGAGAATGGCAATACCGCCCTGCTTGTTTTTGGGTTTGCTTCTGGGGAAAATTACATCATTTTCCACCAACGGCTGGGCTTCCAAAATTTCTTTAATGGTATGCCCGGTTACCGTCAGTTGGGAATCATCAATCTTATCTTGGATGGCCTTCAGTACTGCAGGAATACCACCAGCATCATGGAGCACATCCACCGCATATGCGCCAGAAGGACGCAGATTGCACAGATAAGGCACATCCCGGCTGATCCGGTCAAAATCCTTCAGATCCAAATCCACCTTGGCTTCATGGGCGATGGCCATCAAATGCAGTACCGAGTTGGTAGAAGCCCCCAGGGCCATAACGGCTTTAACCCCATTCAGCAGCGCCTGTTTGGTCAGTATCTTTCGGGAGTTCAGATTTTCCCGGACTTCTTCCACAATGCGTCTGCCACTGGCCCGTGCCAGCCGTTTCTTTTCGGAAGATACGGCTGGAGCTGTTCCCATTCTAGGCAAGGTCAAACCCAATACTTCTGCCAACGCAGACATAGTATTGGCCGTACCAAACATGGAGCAGGAACCCACCGTTGGCAGGGAAGCCATTTCCATTTTCTGCAACTCTTCAAAAGACATTTTTCCCACCTGATACTGGCCTACGAATTCCCGCAGATTGCTCAGGCAGATATTGTCCTTGCCGCAGCCCTTGCCTGCCAGCATAGGGCCGCCAGTTACCACAATGGCCGGAATATCCAGCCGCGCAGCAGCCATCAGCATGCCGGGGACAATTTTATCACAGGAAGCAATCAGCACAACCCCGTCCAGCTGGTTGCCTTCCACCACTGCTTCCACCGAATCAGCAATCACTTCCCGGCTGGGCAGAGAATACCGCATCCCACAGTGACCTTGGCACAGGCCATCGCACAAGGCAATGGTGTCAAATTCCCGGGGCAGGCCGCCTGCCGCCAAGATACCATCGCTGACTTCCCGGGCGATTTCCCGCAGATGAATATGACCGGGGACCAGTTCGCTAAAGGAGTTGGCAATACCAATCATAGGCTTGTGGAAGTCTTCTTCTTCCAGGCCCATGCTATATAGTAGGGCCCGGTTGCCGCTGCGGTCCACTCCGTTGACCAGAATGCCGCTGCGGTTGTGTTTATAAATCATATCATTTTTATCACTCATGGAGACACCTTCTTCCATTCATATCATTTAAATTTATCGATGCTCCTAAAGTTCCAGGCCTTTTTCGAAAGCCTTTTGGTTGCTGTCAATAACCTTCTGTTTCCCGCCAAAACGGGCAATGATGCCCTGCTTGACGCTTTCCGGCTTCAGCAGCCCGGTCTTCTTCATCATGGCACCCAAGGCAATAAAGTTGGCACTTTGGATGCTCCCCAGTTCTACAGCCAGCTGGCGGAAAGGATAACCCAGCGCTGTGCCTTTGGCACCTGCCTTGGGTTTTACTTCGTCAGAATCGTAGAACACCAGGGTATCATCTGTAAAGCTGTCCACATACCGGTCATAGGCTACTTGGGCCAGGCACAGGATAATGTCGGGCACCGCAATGTTGGGATAGCCAATCAGTTCATCGCTTAAGATAACATCCGTCTTGGTAAAGGTCCCGCGGGCTTCTGAGCCGTAGGAAGCACTCATGGTTGCGTTCAGGCCTTCTTCATGCAGGGAGGCTTGGCCCATGACTTCACCCACGGACACAACCCCCTGGCCGCCTACACCGGACAATACGATTTCTTTTTTCATCTTTATCCCTCAACTTCCTGCGCATCGATAATCTTCTTGTAGCTGGTATAGTAGTCTTCCCGGGGCGCATTCTTCAGGCAGCCTACCACCAGTTTCCCAGCCAGTTCTTCTTCCGTCATTTTGGCGGCCTGGGCCACCGTGACGCTCTGGTCGTTCATCAGTTTCATCATCTTGGAAGCTTCGCCCAGCTTGTTGAACTTGCCATAGTGGGTGGGGCAGTCGGACATGACCTCAATCAGGGAGAACCCTTGTACCTGCATCCCTTCCTTGATCAATTTACGGATCAGTACGGGATTGTAGACAGTAGCACGGCCTACATAGGATGCACCTGCCGCAATGGCCAGCTTGCAGATATCGAAATTCTGTTCTACATGGCCGTAGGGAGAGGTTTGGGTAATGCTGTGGGTAGGGGTGGTAGCGGAATACTGGCCGCCGGTCTGCCCATAGTTGTAGTTGTTGGAGATAATGGCCGTTACGTTGATGTTACGCCGGGCTGCATGGATCAGATGGTTGCCGCCGATGGTGGTGCCGTCCCCGTCGCCCATGGTGCACAGCACGTGCAGGTCCGGGTTGCCCAGGGCTACGCCCGTAGCGGCTGCCAGGGCACGGCCATGGGTTACGTGCATGCAGTTGATGTCCAGATAGTCGTCCACACGGCCAAAGCAGCCGATGCCGCTGACCAGGGCAATATCATGCTTGTCCAGGTCCAGGTCCGCCATGACCTGGGCAATGGATTGCAGGACAATACCGTGCCCGCACCCGGCACACCAGGTATGGGGCAATTTATTGAACAGCATATAATCCTTATACGATTTCATTATTTCGTACCTCCCTTGTAAGCATCCACAATCTGCTGAGGAGTAATCAGTACGCCATCCGTCCGGTTGGCCTGGATTACCTGGCAGCCATAGTCGTTGAACTTCCGGACTTCACCGGCCAATTGGCCCATGTTCAGTTCGGCAACCACCACGGTCTTGGCTTGTTTCAGGGCTTCCCGGATTTCCTTTTCCGGCATGGGCCATACGGTTACCAGCTGCAGCAGCCCGGCCTTGATGCCCTGCTTGCGCAGCAGCTGTACGGCGTTCAGGGAACTCCGCACAGAGCAGCCAAAGGAAATCAGGATTACCTCAGCATCTTCCAGCTGGAATTTCCGGGTAATGGTAATGTCATCCACGTGTTTTTCAATCTTGTCCAGCAGGTAATGGGTTACCCGGTTGATGTTTTCCGGGGAGGGGTTGAATTCACCCTTTTCGTTATGGGTAGAACCGGTGGTGCGCATCAGGAGGTTTCTGTCCCCTACAGCCACCATGGGCGCCACTTCCGCGTTTTCATAGTTGTACGGCCGGAAGTCCTTTTGGGCAGTGCCAGGAGCCGGGGCCTTGCGGTTTACGATTTCTTCCGGTTTTACCGGGTGGATGGTCAGGGTTTCCCGCAGGTGCCCCACCACTTCATCGGCCAGGAAAATTACCGGGGTACGGTATTTTTCGGCCAGGTTGAAGGCCGTAATGGACAGGTCGTAGCAATCCTGTACGGAGGAAGGAGCCAGGGCAATGATGCTGTGGTCCCCATGGGCTCCGTACCGGGCCTGCATCAGGTCGCCCTGGGCCGGTTTCGTAGCAGCACCGGTGGACGGGCCGCTACGCTGCACATCGTATACCACACAGGGCAGTTCAGACATGATGCCCAGGCCCAGGTTTTCCTGCATCAGGGAGAAGCCAGGGCCGCTGGTAGCGGTGAAGGCCTTCTTCCCAGCCAGGGAAGCACCCAAAAGGGCTGCCATGGAGCTCAGTTCATCTTCCATCTGGATATAAATACCGCCGTGGCGGGGCAGTTCCTTGGCTGCGCTTTTGGCAACTTCTGAACTGGGAGAAATAGGATAGCCTGCGAAAAAGCGGGCTCCGGCAGCAATGGCGCCGGCGGTCATTGCTTCGTTACCTTCCATGAATTTCTTTTCTTCTTTAGCCATTCTATTTGACCTCCACTTCTATAGCAAAATCAGGACAGCGCATCTGACACAGTTTGCAGCCAATGCAGTCCTCCGGACGGGCAACTACCGGATAGTCCCCGTACTTTTGATCAAACACCTGTTTGGGGCACAGTGCCGAGCAGATTCCGCACTGTTTGCAAAGCTTATCAGTGATGATAACGTCAAATTTCCCTTCCATGGTATCCCTCCAAATATGACCTGATTTCAGCAGGTTAAGTAATGTCGTTATCCCTTATGGGGATGGTTGATAATATATAAAGGTTCTTTGCCTTGCAGCAGATCATCTATAGCCTGAGCGCAATTCATAGCTACAGCCGTTACTGCTTCTTCACTGAGCGCAGCCGTATGCGGCGTCCCGATAAAGTTGGGCAAGGTAAACAGCGGATTATCCGAAGTTGGCGGTTCTTTTTCATATACATCCGTTCCAGCAGCGGCAATCTTATGGTTTTTCAAAGCTTCATAAACAGCTTCTTCATCCCAAATAGCACCCCTGGAAACATTTAATAAAATGCCTGTTGGCTTCATATGGGAAATGGATTCCGCATTCAGAATATGAAACGTGCCCTGATTTAACGGCAGATGGGGTGAAACGATATCAGCCTGTTCCATCAGTTCGTCCAAAGTATCTACAAATTCGATCCAATCCGGGAATTTGCTGCGGTCTACAAACTTGTCATAGACCAGAATCTTCATTTGGAACCCGAAGTGGGCAATTTTCACAGCTTCCATACCTATGGGTCCAATGCCAATGCTGCCGAAGGTTTTGTACCGGGCTTCATGGGTTTCTACCGTATCCCGGCTTTTCCAGTTTCCTTGCTGTACTTGATTGTTCAGCTGGGGAATCTGACGCAGGCAGGCAAGTGCCAGCGTAATGGCATGTTCTGCCACTGAATAGGTATTGCAGCCCCGGGCCAGAGTGACTGTAACGCCCTTGGCATCACAGGCCGGCAGGTTGATATTGTCATACCCGATGCCATAACGGGCAATGATTTTCAAATTTTGGGCAGCCCCAATCACAGCTGGCGTATATTTTTCCGTGCGGGCAATAACTGCATCCACAGTGGCTATGGCTTTTTTCAGGGTTTCCTCATCGCTGCCGGGTAATTCCACCAGTTCATAGCCTTTCTCCAATAGGAAATCTCGAGCTTTTGGTTTTAAGGCTTTCGGAACCAAAATTTTGTACATACACAGGCACCTCCTAAACAGCTGCAGAAACAAGTAAGAAAAATGTTTTTATTCACTGCTAATAAACATATTCTTATATTTATTAGTTTAAATACATGGCTTTTAAATTCTTTTACTAGAAAATTCCTAACTTTCTTTTATCTCTCGACTTTATTGTAAAAGGAAAGCAACTATAATTCAAATTGTTAATATTTAGTATTAGACTTAATTTTTTTAACTAGAAATCTATTTGAAATTATAAAAGGAGGAACTTAACCATAAATTCCTCCTTTTGAAATATTAGATGAAATACTGGGCAACCAGCAATTCAAATAGACCAAAGAAAGCCATGATCAAAGAAACTGCTGTCTTACAAGATAATTGTTCCTTCAGGTCAGAAACCCCAAACAGTCCGTTCCAAACCCAGAAACCGGAGTCGGTGAAATAACCAAAGGAAATGGCACCAACGCAGCAGGACAGGGACATCAGCAGCGGGCTGATGGTCAGCTGCCCCATCAACGGCATGGTCAGGGAAGCCGCCGTAACAATAGCCACCGTTGCGGAGCCCAGCACAATACGCATCAAAGCTGCAATGCAGAAGGGAATCAATACCGCAGGAATGGGCATAGCCACAACCATGGAGCCCAGGATGTTGCCAATACCGGACATCCGAACCACATAGCCCAGGGAACCGCCTACACCTGTAATCAGCATAATGATGCCGGTATCTTTAATTCCGTCGTTCATGATGTTCAATACTTCCTTGGTATCTCTATCAGGGACTAAGCCATAGATGGCAATCAGCGTACCAATCATCAGTGCCACAATGGGGCTGCCCAGCAGGGCAATCAGTGGATAATAGGACGCGTCCTTAGGAATCCCCACTAAATCCAATACCGTTTTCATTAAAATCAGCAGAATAGGAATCACAATAGGCGCTGCGGAAATAGCCAGGCCCGGCAGGTCCGTACGATTCAGGAACTTGTCCAACAATTCAGTAGAAGCCTGTCTAAATTGGGTAGGATCGGAAGGACGAACGTATTCATCATCTTCGTTTACAACTTGATAAATCTTTTTGCCGATCCATTTGCAGTAAGGGATGATAATCAGCAACATAGGAATAGAAAGTAAGGCACCACCAGCAATCATCTGTCCCACATCCACGTTCAGCATACCGGCTGCGGCCAAAGGTCCAGGAGTCGGAGGCACTAGAGAGTGGGTCAGCTGCAGGCCGCAGGCCAGGGACAAGCCCAAACCTATAACAGATTTACCTGTTACCTTGGAAATAGCCTTGCACAGAGGGCAGAGCATAACCACCGCAGAGTCAGCAAATACGGGAATGGAAACTACCCAACCGGTAACCCCCAGGGCCCATTCTTCATTGCCCTTCCCTACCAATTTGATAAAGCTGACGGCCAACCGTTCAGCAGCGCCGGACTTTTCCAGTACAGCACCCATCATTACACCTAGCCCAATGATAATACCTGTGCTAGCTAAGGTATTGCCAAAGCCACTGCTGATGGCGTTGATTACGCCCACAATCGTATGACCATCAGCAGCCTTTACCGAAACAATGGGCATGCCGCCAATAATACCTGTAATTAATGCTGCCAAAAGCATGGCGATAAAACTATGAACTTTTGTTTTAGCCACCAGGATAATCATCGTAATAATCCCGATGCCCAGGCCCAAAAGCATTCTTGTCGATTCAGCCATTTATAATACCCCTTTTCTCATAATCGGTTTGCCGTGAATAGTTTCTTCTGCCAATGCTTGCTGTTTTTGCACAAAGTATCGCTCCAGGCAAAAACAACCGTGTTCTCTTTACCGTACCAGGCAGGGAGACTTGGCATCGAATTTCCAACCCGGAATCAAGTACTGCATGGTAATAGAATCATCACGACCGCCCAGGCAGTGCTGCTTATAAAGCTCATGAGCTTTCAGGACCTGTTCCCGGTCAACTTCTACGCCCAGGCCCGGCTTAGCCGGCACCCGAATACCGCCATCCTTGATTTGCAGGGGTTCCTTAGTCAGACGTTCAGTGCCTTCCTGCCAAATCCAGTGCGTATCCAATGCATTGTACTCACCGGGTACAGCAGCACCTACCTGCACACACATGGCCAAAGAAATATCAAAATGGTTATTGGAATGGCTGCCCCAGGTATAGCCGAAATCATGGCACATTTGGGCAACCCGTACAGAGCCATTCATGGTCCAGAAATGGGGATCCGCCAAAATAATATCTACAGCTTGACTTTCCAGAGAATGGCCCACCTGACGCCAGTCCGTGGCAATCATGTTGGTAGCCGTAGGGAAACCCGTCTTTCTGCGGAATTCACTCATAATTTCCCGGCCAGAATACCCATCTTCTGCGCCGCAGGGATCTTCACAATAGGTCAGGATACCATGCATATCGGACACATAGCGCACCGCATCTTCCAGGTGCCAGGCACCGTTGGGATCCAGATCCATCCGAGCATCCGGGAAAGCTTTTTTCATAGCCTTGATGACTTTCATTTCTTCATCTCCGGCTAAAACGCCGCCCTTCAGTTTGAAGTCCTTGAAACCGTATTTTTCCTTGGCGGCCTTGCACAGAGCAACTACTGCCTCTGCATCCAGGGCTTCTTCATCCCGCAGCCGGTACCAGTCGCAATCAGCAGCTGTTTCTCCCCGGTAGGGCAAATCCGTCTTTTTCCGATCACCTACAAAGAACAAATAGCCCAGAAACCGGACAAAATCTCTCTGCTGCCCATTGCCCAGCAGCCGGCAAACCGGTACTTCCAAATACTTACCCAGCAAATCCAGACAAGGGGTTTCAATGGCGGTCAGTACATGAACACCCGTTCTCAAATCAAAGGTTTGATTCCCGCGCACATCTTTTTCTCCAGATTTATCCAGCTCTGCCTTCACCGTAAGCAAGGTATTGCGATAATCAGAAGCCTTAGTACCCACCACCAGCTCGGCAACCTTTTCCAATGCCTTGGTAATCTTAGGACCGCCGGGGACTTCCCCCACTCCCGTATTGCCTTCCGAATCCGTAAGGATAACAATGTTTCTCGTAAAATAAGGAGCATGGGCTCCGCTCAGGTTTAACAGCATGCTGTCGTGACCTGCCACAGGGAATACTTCCATTTTGGTAATAACCGGGATCATTAATGTGTTCCTCCTCCAAAGTTTTCAATCTGAATCCATTCGCGCGAATTCGAATTGTTGGGAATTTCAGTTTTTTCCTAGGAAAGTTATCCGAATATTCCACATATCCATTGACATCATTGTAACGAGGATGCTATTATAATGCAAATTGTTAATATTTATATTTGAACTTAGTTTTTCTAAGAGGTGAGGTGCGCCATGGACCTAAAACAGATTGAATACATTGTGAAAATTGCCGATACAGGGAGTATTACCAAAGCAGCAGAACAATTATTCGTCACCCAATCCGCGCTAAACCAGCAGCTGTTAAAGCTGGAACACCAACTGGGGATTCCCCTGTTCTACCGCCGGTCCCACGTCCTGGTCCCCACAGATGCAGGAAAGGTCTACCTGCGCTATGGTCGTCATATGCTGCAGGAAAAACGGGAAGCTTATAATATCATTAATGACCTGGCAAATAACAAAAAAGGCCACTTTACCCTGACTTTTTCTCGGGAAAGGGGCCTGGATATGCTGGTTGCAACCTATCCCTATTTTCACAAGGAATTTCCTGGCATCATCCTGGAACCCCAGGAAATGCACGTGCACCAGCAAATTGGGCAAATTCTAAAGGGCTATGTAGATATGGGAGTTGTTACCATCGAAATGACCGATAAAATACCCAATCTGGTATACGACCACATTCATTACGAACCCATCCTGCTGGCCATTCCACGCTCCTCCCCTCTGGCCACTAACGCAGCACCTCCTGGTACCTTTCTAGAAGACCTCCCTTATCTTGATTTAAAGCTTTGCAAAAATCTGCCCTTTGTTCTCATTTTTAAAAATTCCACTATGCGCAGCATCATTGACAACGTATTTGCCAAAAACAATTTTCACCCTTCCGTACTGTTTGAGTCCTCTAGTGTTCGTGCCCTTTTAACCATGGTACAAAACAATATGGCCTGTACCCTTACCTCCAGTGGCTACTACAATGGACAAGAGGACATTGCCTTTTTTCGAATTCCTGGGGATCCCACCTGGGAAATGTGCTGCGTGTACAAACGGGATGCCTATCTAAGCCAGGCCATGATCTATTACAAAGACTTGATTAAAAAGTATTATCACAGAGAACAGACTAAAATTTCCGCAATTGATGATTGAATCAGAGCGAAAAAACAATATTTTGGAAACTAAACAAAAAAAGGACTTGTACTGGCATTAGCTTACCGGTAAAAGTCCTTTTGTTGTTTATGTCTTATATCCGTTCTTTTGCAGGCTGCAAGTCTCAAGCCTTAATTCAATCGGATTCTTTCAATTTGCTGCCCTTCACAACCTTTTCCACCCAGTCCACCACAATTTCATCCGCCGGCAGCCAATTCACAGTATGCAGCTGTTCCCGGGTAAGCCACTGCGCCGCCAGATGTTCCAGCAGGGTCAATTTCCCTGCGTTAACCTGGCAGAGATAACAGGCCATGGACAGGTGGAAAGTAGGGTAATCATATTCCACCGTACCCAAATACGGTCCTACGGCAATGTCCGTTTCCAGTTCTTCCCGGATTTCCCGGCGCAGGGCTGCTTCTGGGGTTTCTCCGGTCTCCACCTTGCCGCCGGGGAATTCCCACTGGCCTTTGAATTCTCCATAGCCTCGTTCGGTGGCAAAGATTTTTATGGGCTGCTCCAGATTATCGGCGATTACCGCCGCCACAACACGAATTGTTTTCATAGCTTCTCCTTATTGGGCCAAAAGTTTTCCGGTCTGCCGAATGAGCTTGGCCGGAATGGGCCGCTCCAGACGCCAAATAATGTTCATGGGGCTGCTGCCCTGGTGGCTCCGGTATTCGGCTTTGCCCAGGTAGACAAAGGGGGCCGTGCCGGTCTGGTCTTCGTTGTATTCCCGGACAAAAAGAAGAATCTTGGAGCCCAGGGCTTTGTGATGGATGTACCGCTGGCCCGTTTTTGACGTTTCAGAAGTGGTACTCTGGCTTTGCCAGTGGAACAGGTGCTCGTTGATGGAGTAGTCCGCATACATGGTGGTAGGGGAATAATCCTTATCCGCCTTGTTCAGGGTATTGATAAAGAAGTCCAGTTTCCGGTCAGGCAGATAGCAGACCCCCTGGCGCATGGACTTGACCTTATCCGCATGGCCCAGGGCCACCAAAATCTGGTCCTTGGTGTAATGGCAGTGGAGGTCCAGCGGGCAAACAAAACCCAGGTCAACGCTCTCGTCCACAAAATCCAGGTGGTCCAGGTTGTATTGCAGGATATCGCAAATTTCCCGGCACAGGGTTGGATTCTGCTTAATAGAAGCCATATCACCGTCCAGATTGCCATAATCATGCGGATTCTTGGTACTGGTGGAAGTCCAGATGGTATACTGGAACATTTGCAGCAGCAGGCGGCGCTCTGCCCCTTGGGCGGCCCCTTCCACAGCAGCCTCAGGAGAAAGCTCTGAGAGGAGGGTCTTAATCCATCTTCGGGAATCAATGGCACAGATCTTAGCCAGCGCTTTGGTCAGTTCCTGCTCCAGGGGTTCCTGGAAATCCGCCCCTTTGTCCGCTTTCACGCAGAGCCTATAAAAGCCAGCCGCGTTGTCTCCGGTAGTTTCCTTTTTGGTATAAAAATCCTTGATATCCATATCATAGTAGGTCAGGAAATTGTCCAAGGTCAGCGGTCTGCCGCTGTCTTCTGCAAAGGTGCTGATTCTTTGGATCAGTTTGCCCTGCACCCCCAGGGCCGCGTTGATATTGGACAGAATATGTTCAGTGGCTTTTTTCTCCAAGTGGATATAGCAGCCGCGGGGAACGGAGACAAAGCCCTTTTTGATTTCCTCGGAAAGGCTTCCGTGGGTTCCGTCCATCAGGGCCATAAATTTCTTTTCAAAGTCGTACTTCTTGTTGGCCTGGCCGATGAAATCCAAAACCGTAAGGCATTCTTTGCCTTCACTGAGACGCAGCCCGCGCCCCAGCTGCTGGAGGAAAATGGTCAGAGATTCCGTGGGCCGCAGGAACAGGATGGTGTTGACTTCTTTGATGTCCACACCTTCGTTGTACAGATCCACTACGAATATAAATTTCACCTGCCCGGAAACCAGCTTCTGCTCTGCCCTTGTCCGTTCTGCATAGGGAGTATCACTGGTCAGGTACATGGCAGGGACCCCATGGTCATTGAAAAATTCCGACATATATTGGGCATGGGCTTTGGACACACAGAACCCCAGGCCAATCACGTCGTTCCAATCGGTCACGTACCGATTGGTTTCCGCCAAAATCCAATCCGCTCTTTTCTTGGCACCATACTGCTCCATGGAATATACGTTGGACAGTTCGCCAGCATCGTAGCCGCCCCGTGTCCAGCGAACTTGGCTCAGGTCGGTGGTATCATTCACCCCAAAGTACTGGAAAGGACAAAGCAGTTTCCGGTCGATGGCATCGGGCAGACGGATTTCTACCGCAATACGGCCGTCAAAGTACGACAGAACGCTCTTGCCATCCATACGTTCCGGCGTAGCAGTCATACCAAGCAGGATTTTCGGCTCGTAGTAACTCAGCAGCTCTTGGTAAGAAGGCGCAGCCGCATGGTGGAATTCATCGATAATGATGAAATCATAATAGTGCTTGTCCGGTACACGCTTGGTAAAATCCTTGGACTGGAAACTTTGAATAGAAACAAACAGCTGGTCAATGGTTTCCGGCTGGTTTTCCCGTCCTACCAGAAGATTACCAAAAGTAGGGTCCCGCATAACGCTGCGGAAGGTCGCCAGGCTCTGCTGCAGCAATTCTTCCCGGTGGGCCACAAACAGCAGTCTAGGCTTTCTGTCCTGCCTAAACTGCTGACAGAAACGCCGAAAGTCGAGAGCTGCCACCACGGTCTTCCCCGTTCCAGTAGCTGCCACCAGTAGGTTCTTATAGCGCTGATGGATTTCCCGTTCTGCCTGCAATTTATCCAAAATGGCCTGCTGGTAGGGATACGGCTGGACTTCCAGAATATACGGATTCGTGCCCTGCTCGGGGTATTTGGCCTTGTCCTTATTCCGTTCCCGATAAATGGCTTCTTGCAGTTTCTCTTTATCTTTTTCCTGATAGGTCTCAAATTCACTGGAATTCCAGTAGCTTTCAAACGTGGCTTCCATTTTTTCCATGGTAGAGGGCTGATCCTGGGAAGTGATCTTGATATTCCACTCCAGGCCGCTGGAAACAGCAGCCCGTGAAAGATTGGACGAACCAATATACGCCGTGGAAAATCCGCTTTCCCTGTAAAACATATAGGACTTTGCATGAAGCCGGGTCCGCTCCGTATCATAGGAAACTTTAATTTCCGTATGACTGAGCTTGGAAAGTTCTTCAATGGCCTTCACATCCGTAGCCCCCATATAGGAGGTGGTAATAATGCGCAGCTTGCCGCCCCGGTCAGTAAACTTCTTTAACGGTTCCAGAATGAGCCGAAGCCCACTCCATTTCACAAAAGAAACCAAAAGGTCAATCCGGTCCGCAGACTCAATTTCCTTTTCCAGTTCCACATACATGGGCGGCTCATGATCTGCCCCCGTGAAAAGCGAACTCTGGGCCAAAGACGTACTGGGCCGCGGGAAACTGCCCCGTTTTTGGAACGCAAAGGCCGAATTCTTTGTGTTCACCACGGATAACAGCTGATCCACCTTTTTCTCAGACGTCAGCGGCAGCAAATTTTCCCGGTCTGCCCCGCCAATGGCCTCCAGCAGCTGGTTGACCAGCCGAACCTGTTCCTCTTCCGCTTCTTCCTTAGTGGCCGACTCCGCCACTGCGGTAAGCTGCTTTTCCACCAGCTTTGCCACATAGTCTGCCAAGATCCGGGCAGACTCCGCCGCATCCACAGCCCCAGTTTCCACCCGCTGCTCCTCAGCCTTTCTGGCCTCTAGAATCTTTTTCCGCAGCTTCTGATTAATCAACTGCTCATAAAGCCCCTGCTTCAACATTCCAAACACCCAACCTTCCCCAATGAGCTTTTTTGCATTGCTGCTTTTATTATAGCAGCTTATGTGAAAGTGAAAACAGCGCTGGTAAATAATCCGCTCTTTCTGAAATTCCACCCCAACCCGTGCAGAGGACTCGGCCATTACTAAAAGTCCGCTGACCGTACGACCAAAAATCCGTTACAGAGTTTTCTACAGCAAAAATTCATCCTGCCCCTAATTTCGCAGGCAGGATGAATTTTCCGTGGTTGAACTACCGTCCTTCATGCACTAGCCCCAAAAGGGGACAAGCGTTTCCCGTAGGGGAAAATGGCACCGTAGGTGCCCATAGGGGCAATATGCTTCTGCCCGCTTTGCGGGCCCGGTCACCTCCCATTCCCGTGGACCGCACGACCATTTATAAGCTCCTCCCTTTATACGGTCACATCCAAGAGCTTGAAAAACTTTCAAAAAGCTCTTGGCTAATGTGACCTATGTGATAGCCGTCCGTGAGCCGAACCCGCAGGGTGAAGGAGAGCGGAGCACGGCGAACCACTGGGGGAGCTGGCAGCCGCAGGCTGACTGAGCGGGTATTCCCGGCACCACATCACTTCAGGTTCGCGGACCGCACCAAGCCACGTTGGACTACCTTTCGGCCAGCACTAGCCCCAAATGGGGACAGGCTTTCCCACTTGGGGGGAGTCGTATCCATTTCTCAAGGCCTTAGCTGTAGAGAAATGGAATATACGACCCCTGCGACAGCCGTGGTTGGCATGCCTCCTTCAAGCTGGTATGCTATGAATAAAGTAGACTGGCATATAGTTAAACCTCCTGGATTCGTTGAAAGGAGAGTATGTAAAA
>PPYF01524941.1_pt1 | contig 58517 bp, 52 predicted proteins | sample 1559871 | NCBI WGS metagenome assembly PPYF01 (sample SAMN08240021, study PRJNA423297) | Human gut metagenome, whole genome shotgun sequencing project. | reverse complement strand
TATGCGGCCGTAGCTCATCTGGTAGAGCGCCACCTTGCCAAGGTGGAGGTAGCGAGTTCGAGCCTCGTCGGCCGCTCCAGACGAGAAGCCACTGCATCCCACGAGATGCGGTGGCTTTTTTCGTACAATCGTTTAAAATCGTCTCGGAATCGGAAGAGGAGGGAAAAGCAAAACCATGATATTCGGCAAGTATATCAACCACTACTACCTCAAGCACGCCCCGGCGCTGCTTCTGGGGCTGGCGGCACTGCTGATGGTGGACTACATCCAGCTGCTCATCCCGCAGTTGTACCGTTTGGTCATCAACGGCATGAACCTTGGGCAGGTGGTGGTGGGCGGCGAAACGCTGCCCTTTACCAAGGAAGTGCTTTTGCAGCACATCTGTCTGCCCATGATCTGGATCGTGGTGCTCATGGTCATCGGGCGCTTTCTGTGGCGTGTCTGCTTCTTCGGCTCGGCGGTGCGGGTCACGGCGGACCTGCGGGAGCGGATGTTCGACCACAGCCGGAAGCTGTCCCAGCAGTACTATCAGGTGAACAAGGTCGGCAACCTGATGAGCCTGTACACCAATGACCTCGACACCATTCAGGAGTGCTTTGGCGACGGCGTGCTGATGTTCTTCGATGCGCTGACGCTGGGTCTGCTGGCCCTTTATAAGATGTGGCGGATGGACGTCAAGCTGACCGTCCTTGCCCTCATCCCGGCTCTCATCATGTTCACCATGGGCACGCTGATGGGCAAGGTGATGACGAAGCGCTGGGAAGAGCGCCAGCAAGCCTTTTCCGATCTGTCCGATTTTGCGCAGGAGAACTTCTCCGGCATCGCGGTCATCAAGGCCTTCGTCAAAGAGCTGAAGGAGCTGATGGCTTTCCGGAAGCTGAACAAGGAGAACGAGGAGATCAACGTCACCTATACCAAGATCGCCACCCTGCTGGAAGTGCTGGTCACCCTCTTCGTTGAGTCGGTCATCTGCGTCATCCTCGGCTACGGCGGCTATCTGGTCTACTGCGGCCGGTTCAACGCCGGTCAGCTCGTGGAGTACATCGGCTATTTCGAGGCGATCGTCTGGCCCATCATGGCCGTGTCGATGCTTATCGAAAAGACCTCCCGCGGCAAGGCCTCCCTCAACCGGATCACCGAGCTGCTGGATGCCCCCATTGATGTGGCGGACCGCCCCGGCGTGCCCGACCTGAAGGCCCCCAAGGGCGGCATCGAGTTCCGGAACCTGACCTTCCGCTACCCGGACGGCGAATTCGACGTGCTCAAGAACATTTCCTTTCAGATCGAGCCCGGCGAGAGCGTGGGCATCGTGGGCAAGACCGGCGCGGGCAAGACCGCACTGGTGGACCTGCTGCTCCGCACCTACAATGTGCCGGACGGCACCCTCTTCGTGGACGGGCAGGATGTGAACCGCGTTTCCATCCACTCGGTCCGCAATGCGTGCGCCTATGTGCCGCAGGACAACTTCCTCTTCTCGGATACCATCGCCCACAACATCGCCTTTGGTGTGGACGATGCCACGCAGGAGGACATCGAGCGGGCGGCCAGCCTCGCCGATGTGCGGGACAACATCGTGGACTTCAAGGACGGCTATGAGACCGTCCTCGGTGAGCGGGGCGTCACCGTCTCCGGCGGCCAGAAGCAGCGCATCTCCATCGCCCGCGCCCTACTGAAGAATGCCCCTATCCTGATCCTCGATGACTCGGTCTCGGCGGTGGATACCCGCACCGAGAAGATCATCCTCGACAACCTGAAGACCAGCCGGGCAGGGAAGACCACCCTGCTCATTGCCCACCGCATCTCCACGGTGGAGCGGCTGGATAAGATCATCTTCCTCGAAGATGGCACCATCGAGGCCGTCGGCCCCCACGATGCGCTCTACGCTTCCTGCGAGGAGTACCGCCGCATGGTGGATCTGCAGCGGCTGGAAGACGAAACGGGAGGTGACGCGCAGTGAGTGACCTGAATCCGCTTTTGCTGGTGGGCGCGGTCATCGGCGTCATCACGGCGCTGCTGGTGGCTGCCTACGCGGGCGTCAAGGATAAAAAGACCGCCATGGGCTTTGAGCGCAACATGGACGACGGCGAAATTCTGCGCCGTCTGGCCGGGTACGCCAGACCGTATCTGGGCAAGTTCATCCTCGTGGGTTTCCTGATGCTCTTTTCCATCGCCTATGACATCGTCTCGCCCCTCATCGTCGGCTCCATTGAGGAGCTGGTGGTCGGCGACTTTGCGCTGAGCGCCCTGTTTGCCGCAGTGGCCGTCTATGGGGGCGTGCTGGTCTTTTCTATGGTCAGCACCTATTTACAGGCGGTCATTTTGCAGCGGGTGGGCCAGCGCATCATCTCCGACCTGCGCGAGGACCTGTTCACCCACATCGAGTCCCTCTCCCACGAGCAGCTCAATGAGATCCCCGTGGGCAAGCTGGTCACCCGCGTGACCAACGACACCAACGCCATCTCCATGATGTTCACGAACCTCTTGGTCCAGCTAACCAAGAACTGCTTCGTCATCCTCGGCATTCTGGCGGCAATGATCTGCCTGAACTACGAGCTGACCCTGATGGTGCTCTGCTTTGTGCCCTTCATCGTCATTTTCACGGTCATCTTCCGCAAATTCTCCCGCCGCGCCTACCGCAAGGTCAAGGACGCCACCACGGACATCAACACCTACCTGTCTGAGAACCTCTCCGGCATCAAGGTCACCCAGATCTTCGGCCGGGAGGACGAGAAGATGGAGGACTTCCGCAAAAAGAGCCAGACCCTCGCCAAGGCATCGCAGGAGCAGATCTTTGTCTTCGGCGTTTTCCGTCCGCTGGTGTATATGCTCTATATCAGCTCGATCCTTTGCCTGTTCTATCTGGGCGGCATGGGCCATCTGAACCACATTACCTTCCTCGGCCAGAGCATTTCCAGCGGCACAGTCGTCACGTTCTATATGTACGTCTCCAAGTTCTTCACCCCCATCCAGAACCTTGCCGAGCAGTTCAACTGGCTGCAGTCGGCGCTGGCATCCTCGGAAAAGGTCTTCTCCATCATGGACCTGCAGCCCAAGATGGTGGACGCCCCGGACGCCATTGAGCTGGACGAGGTGAAGGGCGAGATCGAGTTCAAGGACGTCTGGTTCAGCTACATCCCCGGCGAGTGGGTGCTGCAGGGCGTTTCCTTCCATGTGGACCCGCGGGAGACCGTGGCTTTTGTCGGCTCCACCGGCTCCGGCAAAAGCACCATCCTCTCCCTCATCTGCCGCAACTATGAGTTCCAGAAGGGCCAGATCCTGATCGACGGCATCGACATCCGGAAAATTAAAATTTCCTCGCTGCGCCGCCACTTCGGCCAGATGCTGCAGGACGTCTTCCTCTTCTCCGGCACCATCCGCAGCAACATCGTTCTGCGGGAGGAGAACATCTCCGACGACGAGATCATGAAGGTCTGCCGCTACGTCAACGCCGACCGGTTCATCTCGAAGCTCGACCACGGCCTTGACGAGGAGGTGCGGGAGCGCGGCAACAACTTCTCCGCCGGCCAGCGCCAGCTCCTCAGTTTTGCGCGGACCATCATCCATAAGCCCAGCGTTATGATCTTGGATGAGGCCACCGCCAACATCGATACCGAGACGGAGCTGCTGATTCAGGATTCGCTGGAAAAGATGCGCTCGGTGGGCACCATGCTCATCGTGGCCCACCGCCTGTCCACCATCCAGCACGCCGACAATATCATCGTCCTGTCCCACGGGAAGATTCTGGAACAGGGTACCCATCAGCAGCTGCTGGCCAACCACGGTCGGTACTACCAGCTCTATACGCTGCAGTATCACAAAGAGCAGATGCAGAAATAAGAAAAATTCCCTCCGCCCCCTTGACGCTGCAGCGATTGCAGAGTTTATTGTAAAAGGGTAGGAGGGAATTTTTTATGGAAAAGAATTGGACGACCGGCAGCGTGGGAAAAAGCATCCTCCGCAGCGGGCCGCTCAGGCTGCATCCAAGAACTCTTCCGGGTCCTCGATGACGTCCTCCACCGAGTCGGAGACTTCTTCGTCGGAGGGGAAGAACCAGTTCTGGATGGCGTCGCGGAGGGAGAGCAGGGTGGTGTCCATCTCGGCGTTCTGGCTGAGCAGCTCGTTCACCATGTCGGGCTTGTCGGTGATCAGGTCATCCGCGCCCAGCTCCATCATGTGCTTGGCGTCCTCCTCGCGGTCGATGGTCCACGCGGAGACGGTCTTGCCGCGCAGGTGGATCTGGTTGACCATGCCGGAGGTGATAAAGGTCGTTTCCACGCTGAAAAAGTCGGCGTCGGGCAGGTCGTAATAGTTGCCCACCCCCAAGGCGAGGATGTAGCCGGTGGGGATGTCAGGGGCCAGCTCCTTGACCTTATGGAGAGTCTCATAGCTCTGGGAGGTGATGACGCAGTGTCCCTCGAAGCCGTACTCCCGCAGAAGGCGGACGGTCTCGGCTTCCAGCGTCGGGGTAGCGGCACTGGGCTTGATCTCCACATTCAGGTCGATCTTCCCTTGGCAGAGCTGCAACACCTCTTCGAAGGAGGGGATCCGCGTCCCGGCGAAGCGGGTGCTGAACCAACTGCCCGCGTCCAACTGCTCGATCTCGGCAAATGTCAGGTCGTAGACCTTTGCATTTTTGCCGGTGCAGCGCCTTAAATTGGTGTCGTGGGTCACAACGGCCACGCCGTCTTTGGTCATCTGGACGTCCAATTCGATGCGGTCGCCCTTTTTCAGGATGGCTGAGCGGAAGGCGGGCATCGTATTTTCAGGGGCAATGGAGCAGTCGCCGCGGTGGTAGGTGACCAGCGGGGTCACGCCGCCCACGGCGGCAAGCAGCGCATCGTCCTGCGGCAGACTGAGCAGGTAGGCTGTAACTCCACAGGTGACGAGGGTGACGCCCGCGACCATGGCCGTCAGCAGCAGCCGCCCGCGGGGGCGGCTGCGCTTGCCGTCGGGGCGCTCTTCCGGCGCAAAAGCACCGGCGCTCCGGGTCCGGAAGTAGAGCAGACCGAGGATGGTGCACTGGGCCACCGTTACCTTGCAGTCCAGCAGGAAGCCGAAGAAGGGCAGCTCCACCAATTGCAGCGCGCGGGAGAGCAGGAGCATAGCGCGGGTGCTCTCCAGCCCCACCACCGCCGCGATGCCATACATCAGCATCGTGGCCAGCACGAACAACAGACCCATGCGGAGCAACACCCCGAAGTTCCAGCGGGCCAGCGCGGCCAATACCCGGAAAAACCGCTGCTTGACGTAGGCGCAGCTCTCCTTGACGGCGGTGCCGAAATTTTTGTGCTCCAAGGTGAACAACGGCAGTACCAGCGCAAAGAAGACCGTGAGCAGCACAGCGGCAAGGAAGATCGCACTGTACAGCGCCAGATAGATCGGTTTTGCCCGGATGACGCCCATGATGTATTCGGGCACAGCCAACTGGGTGATATAGTTGGAGGTGACGAAAACATCCGTAAAGGGGATGAGAACGGCGCAGTAAAAGAGGATGGGCCAGTTCTTCGGAAAAACGGCGTGGCGGATGGCAGCAAAGCTTTCCCAGAACAGGGGACGCAGCTCGTACGCCTCGCCCCGGCGGGCAAAGTCCAGCCCATGCAGCACAAGGGAGAACTCGTACAGGTTCCAGAGGGCTGCCAGCACCGCAATGAGCGCGATGCCGCCCAAAATGCTGGGGGCGGTGAAGATCTGGTGCGCGTTGTTGTTGGTCAGGTAGTTCACCGGCGAGAAGCGCAGCGTCAGCGACCAGATGCCCCGCATGGCGGGCAGAAAGAACAGGTTCGTGAGGATCTTGTAGAGGACGATGGCTGTTATGAGGAACGTCTCGGCGCGGTGCATCAGCGCTTTGGCGTTCCGGCGCAGCTCCCCATAGGCCGCATTTGCCTCGGGCAGGGTGATTTTGGAACGGCTCAATGAAAATTCCACCTCGATCAAAAGTCCATTTTTTGAAAACTTTTTTATTTTATAAGCAGTATACCACAAAATCGGCAAAAGAAAACGACTGGAGCTGAGAGGTTTAGCCAAAATTTGACGCAATTTTTTCGGCATCTTTTCAGCCGGAGAAAACCATGGTACAATAAAGAAAAACGATGGGGAGGAACGCAGGATGGATTTCCAATACAACATCAAGCCCGGCCGCTACCGGCATTTCAAGGGCAACGAGTACGAGGTGCTGGGCATGGCACACCACAGCGAGACCGAGGAGGAGCTGGTGGTCTACCGTACCCTCTACGGCGACCACGACCTTTGGGTGCGCCCGGCGGCCATGTGGTGCGAGACGGTGGAGCGGGACGGCAAGGTCCAGCCGCGCTTTGCCTACATCGGGGAGTGAGCGTATGGTGATCGCAGATCATTTCAAGAGCCGGCCGGGGGCAGAGACCGTCCGTCTGCCGTCCGGCGGGGAGATGACGCTGGCCGTGGAGCACGCGGCGGCAATCCTTGTCAACGAGCAGACGGCGTTCCGGGTGGTCTGCACGCCGGAGCTGCTGCCCCAGTTGGCGCTGGGCCGTCTGCTGACCGAGGGCTGGATCACCTGTGCCGACGAGGTGGAGCAGATCGCCGTCTGCGCCGAGGGGCTGAAGGTCAGCGTCCATCTGACACACCCGCTGGAAGCGGCGGCCGCCGCCGGGCAGGAGGTGCCCAGCTGCTGTACCGACAATCTGACCGTGGCGTCTCCCGTAAAACTCCGCCCGCTGGCCCCGGTGCCGCAGCGGGAGATCCCGGACGAGTGGGTGGAGACGCTGGCTGCCGCCATGGGGGATGAGCTGCCCCTTTACCGCGCTACCCACGCCGTCCACAGCTGCTTTGTGCTGCGGGACGGGAAAATCCTGTACCAGTGCGAGGATCTTGGCCGCCACAACGCGCTGGATAAGGCCGTTGGCTGTGCGCTGGCGGAGGGGGTGCAGCTGGGTGAGTGCGTGCTCTACACCAGCGGCCGGGTGCCGGTGGATATGGTGCGCAAGGCCATCCGGGCCGGGGTGCCCGCCCTCGTCAGCAAAACGATGCCCACGGTGCAGTCGCTGGAACTGGCGGAAGCGTATGGGCTGAAACTGCTCATCCGAAAGAAGAAATAGCTTCATGCGGCAGCGACGAAGGTTAGGGAATGCTCTGACTGAAAAATACATCTGTATGTGTTGACTAACTTACGAAAAACGTGTTATTCTTATAACGAAGATACCGCTCCGTTCTGTTGCAGCAGGCTGGGCGGCTGTTTTCGTGCACGGGAACCCCGTGCATGACGATAAGAATAGGCAGGTGAAACAATGAAGCAGACAAATCATGCGCCGCAGCCTTTGTGGCGCAGACGGCTGCCGGGTTATGCCGCCATGGGCGCGGCCTCGCTGGCATTGGCGCTGGGTCTGCATGGGCTGATGAATGCCCGCACCACCGTTGCGGGCACCGCTCTGGCCCTGACCGACGCCGACGCTGCCACCTACGGCATCAGCGCGGTGTACCAGTTGGATGAGAACACCTATTATGTGGTGGGCTCCCAGAAGGGCTTCCAGAGCGATGTCGAGGTCGGCGTGACCCTTGGAAAGGACGGCACAGTCCAGAGCGTTGCCATCCTTGCGCAGGGCGAGACCGACAACCTCGGCGGCCAGTGCGTGAACCCGGAGTTCACGGCCCAGTATCAGGGCACAGCGCCCTTCACGCTGGCGGGCAAAAGCTACACCGTGACCGACCCGGCCACCGGTGCCGTGTATGCCGCCGCGGGCAGCGCAGAGACCGAGGCCCCGGCGGAGGACTTCGACCCGTCCGCTTGGCGGGCAGGGGATACCTCCCCGGAAGCGGAAGCCACCCGCAAGATGTACGAGGCGGGCCTGACCCTCTCGGCCATCCATGGCGAGCCGATGGACAACGAGCTGATCCCTCCGCTGGATTCCAGTGCGGAGGCCGTCGCAAGCCGCAAGCTGTACCAAGCGAGCCTGAGCAAGAGCGCACAGGACGGCGAGGAACAGGCCAAGCCCTTTGCAGACTGGTCGGCCGAAAAACAGGCGGCATACCGTCTGGAACAGGCGGAGCTGACCACCAGCGGCACCGGTGCTGAAACCAGCAGCGCCGACCTGACCGAGGTGGATGCACTGACCGGCGCGACCATTACCTCGACCGCCGTGACGAATGTCGTCAACAACAGTTATTTCTATGTGACCGAAGTGCTCAGCGCAGAGTAACTTCACGGAGGAATGGAACCTATGGCAAAAACCGATTTCCTGACGGCTGACATGACCCGCCGTCAATTCATGAAAATTTCGGGCAAAAGCCTTGCAGGGCTGAGCCTTTCCGCTTCGATGCTGTCGCTGTTCGGCTGCTCCCAGAGTCAGATCGATTCCGGCGCAGTGGCTACGTGGGCGCTGCCGCAGGGTCTGCTGGTGGTCAACGCGGATCTGTGCACCGGCTGCCAGCGGTGCGAGATCAACTGCACCCTGACCAACGACGGCGTCTGCTCTTCCTACATCAGCCGCGTTAAGATCCAGCGCCGCCTGAACCTCGACGGTGCGGGCAACGGCCTCCTGTCCGGCACGGACAATTGCTGGGTCTATTTCCCGGATACCTGCCGCCAGTGCGAGGACCCTGCCTGCGGCAACGCATGCCCCCAGAAGGCCATCGTGACCAATGAGCAGGGCATCCGCGTCGTGGATACCGATAAGTGCATCGGCTGCGGTGCCTGCCACGAGGCTTGCCCGTGGCATATGCCCACCGTCAACCCGGAGACCGGCAAATCGTCCAAGTGCATCGCATGCGGTGCCTGTGTCGCGGGCTGCCCGTCCGGCGCTCTGTCCATCGTGGATTGGGATGCCGTTACCAGCGCAGCACAGGCTGCTTACATGGACCTGTAAGGAGGAACAACAATGGCTGAAACCTATGGCTGGGCAGGCAAGATCCTGCGCGTCAACCTGACCACCGGTGAGATCACCACCCAGGACGACGAAAAATACCATAAATATATCGGCGGTATGGGCATGGCCTACCGCATTATGTACGAGGAAGCTCCCATGGAGCTGGACCCCTATGACGAGAAGGCTCTGGTCATCTTTGGTGTTGGCCCCCTGACCGGTGCCGGCGTGCCCTGCTCCGGCCGTATGAACGTGACTTTCCGTTCTACTTGGTCCAAGGGCCACTCCATCATCGATGCACACATGGGCGGCCACATCGGCTCCATGCTGAAGTATGCCGGTTACGACGGCATCGTTGTCAGCGGCATCTCCGAAAAGCCCGTCTACCTGCGCATCGAGGACGGCGAGGTCTCTCTGGAGGACGCAAGCGAGATCTGGGGCAAGGGTACCTTTGCTTCCAACAAGTGGATGGTGGAGCAGAACGGCCGTGAGTTCGAGACTGCTTCCATCGGCCCCGCCGGTGAGCATCTGGTGGACTACTCTACCCTGAACACCAGCTTCGGCAACTCCGGCGGTGCCGGTCTGGGCGCTGCCATGGGCAACAAGAAGCTGAAGGGTCTGGCCATCCGCGGCACCGGCAGCGTCAAGGTGGCTGACCCCAAGAAGGTGCTGGAGCTCTCCAACTACATGATGGGCAACCTGATCGGCGGCAACAACAACCACAACGTGCCCGCACAGCCCCAGAGCTGGGCAGAGTACAGCGCCACCTCCGGCAAGAACCGCTGGTCCGGTGCCCCCGGCCGTATGTGGAAGAAGGCTCCCGGCGGCCCCGTGGATACCGGCGAGCAGCCCTACAACGATATCAACAAGGTGGCTCTGCGCTGCTTCAAGGGCTACTTCGACTTCGGCGCTCCGGCTGCCGAGTACACCGTGAAGAACGGCGGCTGCTCTTCCTGCCCCATCCGCTGCTACACGGAGTACGATGTGGATCCGCTGGCCGATTACGACCTGCCCACCCACAACTCCAACACCTGTATGCCCGTGCTGTACGGCACCCGCGTCTATCCGGACGGCGTGCACGATTTCAAGTACGAAGGCGACGGCACCATGGTCATCAACCTTGCATGGTCTCATGCTGTGGACGATATGGGCCTGTGGGACAACTACGGCAACCTGAACCGCGACCTGCTGTGGATCCTGCGGATGCCCCGTGAGGAGGCCACCAAGTACATCAGCGAGGAAGAGTACGATTCTCTGCCTTGGGAGTGGGAGAAGGCCGGCGATCCCCGCTGGGAGGTGGAGCTGATCCGCCGCATGGCTTACGGTGAGGGCGACCTGTCCGTGATCGCCAAGGGCACTCTGGCCATGATGGAGAAGTTCGGTCTGCCCAAGAGCTGGCTGGATCGCGACGATGGTGCCACCAACTCCAACCTGATCTACAACGGCTTCCCCAACCACCACGGCCCTGCTGAGGCATGGCAGGTGGGCATGCTGTACAACCTCGTTTTCAACCGCGACTGCATGATCCACGAGATCGTCTGCGAGACCGGCTCCGGCGCTCCCTATGAGGTGACCAAGAAGGTCATGGAGGACTTCTTCGGCGAGGGCTGCTACGATAAGGCCAAGGCCTACACTCCCATCAACGAGAACAAGGCAAAGCTGGCTGCATACTGCGTCAACGACAAGAACTTCCACGACTCGGCCACCCTGTGCAACTGGATGTGGCCCATGACCCAGTCTCCCTCCAAGGAGCGTGAGTACCACGGCGACTTGGATCTGCAGGCAGACTTTATGACTGCTGTTACGGGCGAGACCTATACCCAAGCCGGTCTGCAGGAGGACGGCGAGCGCATCACCCAGATGCTCCGCGCCATGACCGCCATCAGCTTCCAGCTCAACTGCGGCAGCGCAAACCTGCGTCAGGAGCACGATGCCATCTGCGACTGGGTGTTCGATAAGGACCCCGACTTCAAGGCATTCGAGGAAGGCACCACCAAGCTGGACCGTGCCGACATGGAGAAGGCGAAGGACATGTTCTACGACATCTTCGGCTGGGATAAGACCACCGGTGTGCCCACCCGCGAGACGCTGGAAAAGTTCGACCTCGCCGATATGGCAGACGACCTCGAAAAGCGCGGCATCTATGCCCAGACCACCGAGGCCGCTGCTGAGTAAAATCCCAGAGAAACGAGGAATTTCGTCATGTTGTTTGGCAGACGCAAACCCGGCTACACCACCACGGTGGACGCCAATGCAGACCCGGAACAGGTCGTTCTGGATCTGCAGAAGGCGGAGATGGCCGCGAAGAAAAAGCCCAAGGCCGAGGTGTTCGACATCAACGCTGCCAGCGAGACCGCCCGCCGCCTGAAAGAGACGGGCAGCACCTTTGACGGCGCCGCCGCCAAGGCCGGTGAGGACGTGATCGCCGTGGTGGAGCGGGAGACCGACGAGCTTGCCGCAAAGCAAGCCGCGGGGAACGCTTCCGCCCCGGCAGAAACGCCCGCTGAAGCGGCCCCGGATACCGACAGCGCCGCAAAGCCGGAGCTGCTGGATTTTCTGGCCGCAGCCCCCGAAGCGGAGAATGACCCCTACGCCGACCAGCCCACCCAGACGGCTCCGGAGCTGCCGGAGCTGACCCCGGCGCAGGAGCTGGCAGGGTACATCCGCTCCCGCTCGGCGGCGGCGCAGATCACGTCCCACGCCCTGCTGGTCACGGAGGTGGAAAACGCCGACGAGCTGCTGGCCCAGATGCCGCAGGACCCTCAGTGCGAGGATATCGTTGCCCGTGCAGGCGCAAAGGATACCTACTATTACTCCAACGCCAACATGAGCGACAACTACGCCATGATCGCGCAGCTCATCGAGGACGAGGACCTGTGCGTGATGTTCGCGGAGATGGTGCGGTTCAATGCCCGCATCTACCCCAGCGCCACCCCGCTGCGTTATTTCCGCCGCTCGCCCTACGGCCTTTCGCCGGAAGCGGTCGAGCAGACGTGGAAGGCTATGCAGGGCAAGCCGGAGTTTTCCGACATTGAGGAGCTGACCAACAATCAGAACGAGCGGTTCCTCTTTTCCACCCAGTATCTCACCCGCCGTTACGCGAAAGCCATCAGCGACGTGGATGAGTGGACCGACTAAAGCGATCCATACAATTGAACAGGGTATAAGAGCTTCTTTGAGCAAAGGCGTCTAAACCGAAGGGCATTGACGCCGCGCCGCAATGCTAAGGGCCCGCACGCGAGCCGGCATTCAAGGGTGGCTGGGGAAACCCGGCCGCCTTCCCGCAGAAGAAACGCTGCAATTTGAAAAAAAGAACTCCTCCCATCGACCCGACCCAAGGGGCCTCCTTTGTGTACGGCTGCTGCAAACAGCCCGCGCAGAGCCGGTCCCTCCGGCGTTGCAGTCTGCAAACAGCAGCGCGGGGATATTGTGTCGTGTTTTCTGCGGGGGCGTTTTGATTTTCGTCAAGACGTCCCCGTATTTTTTACCTGCCTTTTGAAAAACGATGGAATCCGCAGAAACGCTGCTGTCCGAGCCATAGCGGATAGCTGTTTCTGCGTGCAAAATGGAGGATATTTTTCAAATGAAACAGCCTTTTTGTGCGCCCGCCGAGGCGCTGCGCCGTGTGCTGGACGCGGCGGCGCAGCTGCCAAAGCCTGCGGTTGAGAATGCCGGGCTGGACGAAGCCGTTGGCCGCATTGCTGCCGCGCCCCTGTGCGCCCGGATGGATCAGCCGCCCTTCGACCGCAGCCCCTTGGACGGCTACGCCCTTCACAGCGCGGACACGGCCGGGGCCGGGGAGAAGGCCCCGAAGACCCTGCCCGTGGTGATGAAGCTGTATGCGGGTGACGCGCCGACGGCGGCCCTGCCCGCCGGGTGTGCGGCCCGGATCATGACCGGGGCACCCCTGCCCGCCGGGGCTGACTGCATCCTGATGCAGGAACTGACCGACGGCGGGGAAGAGAACGTGCGCATCTACGCCGAACTTTCCCACAACGCGAATGTGGTTTTCCGGGGCGAGGACATCGCCGCCGGGGCCCTCATTGCCGATGCGGGCACGGTGCTGACCCCGGCGCACCTCGGTGTGCTGGCGGGGCAGGGCTTTGCGGAAGTGCCGGTCTACCGGCCGCTGACCGTCGGCGTGCTGGCTACCGGCAGCGAACTGCTGGCCCCCGGCGAGACTTTGGCCCCCGGCAAAATTTACGATGCCAACGGCATCCAGAACGCGGCCCGGCTGCGGCAGATGGGTTTTGCGGTCCAGCGCCGTCACTGCTCGGACGACCCGGCCCTCATTGTGGCGGAACTGGAAGAGCTGCTGACCGGCTGCGACGCCGTCGTTACCAGCGGCGGCGTGTCGGTGGGGCAGAAGGACTATCTGCCCGTGGTGCTGGAATCGCTGGGGGCAGAGCCTGTCTTCTCCGGCGTGGCCCAGAAGCCCGGCAGCCCCATGCTGGCGGCGAAGGTAGAGGGCAAGCTCGTCTTCTGCCTGTCAGGCAACCCCTTCGCGGCGGCGGCCACGCTGGAGCAGTACGTCCTCCCGGCCCTGCTGCGGGCCGCTGGGCGGCTGGAGAAAGGCTGCATCCTGCCCCGCACCAAACGCACCCTGACCACCGGCTTTTCCAAGGCCAGCAAGGGCAACCGCTACCTGCGGGCGAAGGCGTCCGGCGGCACCGTGGCCATCCCCGGCGAGGGCAATGCCGAAGCCCATTCGTCCGGCAGTCTGTCCGCGATGATCGGCTGCAACTGTCTGGTAGAGCTGCCCGCGGGCAGCGGCCCGGTAAAGCCGGGCGAGGAAGTGGAGGTACTTTCGTTTGTATACTGAACGCAAGGAGGCTCTGGCTGCAGAGCTGAGCTTAAAACACCCGGCGGTGCTGGCCGTCAGCGGTGTGCATAACAGCGGCAAGACCACGCTGCTGGAAAAACTGATCCCTCTGCTGCGGGCACGCGGGCTGAAAGTGGGCGTCATCAAGCACGACGGCCACGACTTTACCCCCGATGTCCCCGGCACCGACAGCTACCGGCTGCGGGAAGCGGGCGCGGAGGGCGTCGCTGTCTTTTCCGGAAACCGCTACCTGCTGACGGAAGAGTTCCGACTGAACGAGCAGGACCTGCTGGCACTGTTCGAGCGCCACGGCTACGACCTCGTGCTGATGGAAGGCTTCAAGGAGAGCGGCTGGCCCAAGATCGAGGTGGTGCGCAGCGCCATCTCCAAGGAACCGGCCTCCTTTGAGCCGCTGGCCGTGGTGGGCGATGTACCGGGCGCAGATTTCGCGCTGGACGAGCCAGAAGTATTGGCCGATTGGATCGCCGCTCAGATGCCGGCGCTGTGAGGAAGAGAGGAAATAACCATGAAACTGATCCGTACCGAAGACGCGGCAGGGCAGGTGCTCAGCCACGATATCACGCAGATCATTCCGGGCGAGTTCAAGGGAGCCCGCTTCCGCAAGGGCCATATCGTCCAGCCGGAGGATATCCCGGTGCTGCTCTCCATCGGCAAGGAGAACCTCTACGTCTGGGAAAAGAAGCCCGGCATCCTCCATGAGGATGAGGCCGCCGCACTGCTGTACAAGGCCGCTGCGGGCAAAAACATCCACGGCACCGAGCCGAAAGAGGGCAAGATCGAGCTGATCGCCGACTGTGACGGTCTGCTCAAGATCCACCGCGAAGCCTTGCTGGCCGTGAACCGCACCCCCCAGATGATGATCGCCACGATCCACGGCGATCTGCCCGTGAAAAAGGGCGCGAAGCTAGCGGGTACCCGCATCATCCCCCTCGTCATCGAGCAGGAGAAGATGGACGCCATGCAGAAAGCGGCGGGCAGCGAGCCCATCCTGAACGTGCTGCCCTTCCACCAGAAGAAGTTCGCGGTCATCACCACCGGCAGCGAGGTATTCAAGGGCCGCATCGAGGACAAGTTCACCCCCATCCTTGAAGCAAAGCTCAAGGAATACGGCTGCGAGATGACCTTCCATAAGGTCTGCGATGACGACCCGGCGGGCATCACGGCAGCGATTCTGGAAGCAAAGGCAGCGGGCTGCGAACTGATCTTCACCACCGGCGGCATGAGCGTGGACCCCGACGACCGCACCCCGCTGGCCATCAAGAACACCGGGGCCGACATCGTGACTTACGGCGCGCCGGTGCTGCCGGGTGCCATGTTCCTCGTCAGCTACTTGGACGGCGTGCCCGTCTGCGGTCTGCCCGGCTGCGTGATGTACGCCAAGCGCACCATTTTTGACCTGCTGCTGCCCCGTCTGCTGGCCGATGACCCCATCACCGCCGACGACATCGCCCGCCTCGGCGAGGGCGGCCTCTGCCTTGGCTGCGCCGAGTGCCACTGGCCTAACTGCGGGTTTGGGCATTGCTGAGAGGTTGTACGGAGGATAAGCGTGACAATATGACAAGTAACTTGACCCATTTCGATGCCGAGGGCAATGCGGTGATGGTGGACGTGAGCGAAAAGCCCGTCACTGCCCGCGAAGCCACGGCCCACGGCATCATTACCATGAACGAAGAAGCCTTTGCCGCCGTGAAAAACGGCACGGTCAAGAAAGGCGATGTGCTGGGTGTGGCCCGCGTGGCGGGCATCATGGCCACCAAGCGGACCAGTGAACTGATCCCCCTGTGCCATCCGCTGCCGCTGACCAAGGTGAAGATCGAGTTTGAGCTGTTGGAAGACCGCCGCGCCGTCGAGGCCCGCTGCACCGTCAAGACCAGCGGCGTCACCGGCGTGGAGATGGAGGCCCTGACCGGCGTTTCCACCGCGCTGCTGACCATTTACGATATGTGCAAGGCCGTGGACAAGGGGATGGAACTGGGCGAGATCCACCTTGAGAAAAAGAGCGGCGGCAAGAGCGGCCTGTACATCCGGGCGGAGGGCGGCTATGTTTGATGCAAAGGGCCGCAGCATCCATTACCTGCGCCTGTCTGTCACCGACCTGTGCAATCTGCGCTGCCGGTACTGTATGCCGGACGGCGTGGAGAAGCTGGAACGGGAAGATATTCTGACCTACGAAGAATTCCTGCGCCTTGCCGCGCTGTTTGCCAAGTGCGGGGTGGACACCGTCCGCGTCACCGGCGGCGAACCGCTGGTGCGCAAGGGCGTGGACTATCTGGTGGCCCAGTTGAAGGCCATCCCCGGAATCCGCCGCGTGACCATGACCACCAACGGTGTTCTGCTGGCAAAGCAGCTGCCCGCCCTGCTCTCTGCCGGGCTGGACAGCGTGAACATCAGCCTCGACACCCTCTCGCCGGAGCAGTTCGCCCGCATCACCGCGCGGGACGAGTTTGAAAACGTGAGGGCGAGCATCCATGCCGCGCTGGAAAGCGGGCTGCCCGTCAAGCTGAACTGCGTGCCGCAGGCGGGCGTGAACGAGGGCGAGCTGGAAGCGCTGGCCGCCCTCGCCAAAGACAAGCCTTTGCAGGTGCGGTTCATCGAGATGATGCCCATCGGCTACGGCGCGGCCATGCCCTGCATCTCCGGGCCGGAACTGCTGGCCCGGCTGCAAAAGCGCTGGCCGGGGCTGGCCCCGCTGCCCGCGCAGGAGAGCGCCGCCCTCGGCGACGGCCCGGCGGTCTACTACACCGCCCCCGGCTGGCAGGGGAGCGTGGGCTTCATCGCGGCGGTGCACGGCAAGTTCTGCGCCTCCTGCAACCGCGTCCGGCTGACAAGTCAGGGCTTTCTGCGCCCCTGTCTTGCCAGCGAAGCGGGCTGCGACCTGAAGACCCTGCTGCGCTCCGGCGCAACGGATGAGAAGCTGCTCAAGGCGATCCAAACGACGATTTGGGAAAAGCCGCAAGAGCACCATTTTGAACGCAAACAAAACATCCCGGCGACCCGCGGGATGTATCGGATCGGAGGATAATATGGGAAAGATTCTGGCCATTTGCACCAGCCCCAAGCGCGGCACCGTCAAGACCGAGGTGCCCGAAGCCACCCTGACCCCGGAATGGGGCATCGAGACCGACGCCCATGGCGGCAATTGGCACCGTCAGGTCAGTCTGCTGAGTGCCGAAAAGATCGAGAACTTCCGCAAGAAGATCTGGGTCGATTACGGCGCATTCGGCGAAAATCTGGTCGTGGAAGGGTTCGATTTCCGCAACCTGCCCGTCACCAGCCGGTTTCAGGTGGGGGATGTCGTTCTGGAAATGACCCAGATCGGCAAGGAGTGCCACAACGACTGCGTCATCAAGCAGCAGACCGGCGAGTGCATCATGCCCCACGAGGGCGTGTTCGCCCGTGTGCTCCACGGCGGCACCATCCATGTGGGGGACGAGATGACCCTGCTGCCCCCGGAGGAGGATCCGCCGCTGCGTGCCGCCGTCATCACCCTGTCCGACAAAGGCTCCCGCGGGGAGCGGGAGGACAAGAGCGGCCCGCTGATCGTGGAGATGCTCACCGCCGCCGGGTACAAGGTGGAGGAAACGATGATCCTGCCCGACGAAGCCAAGGCCCTCAAGGCCCAGCTCATCCGGCTGGCCGATGGCCGTCAGGTCAACCTGATCCTGACCACCGGCGGCACCGGCTTCTCCCCCCGCGACATCACCCCGGAGGCGACGTATGCTGTCGCCACCCGCAGTGCCCCCGGCATCGCCGAGGCCATGCGCTGCCACAGCCTGAGCATTACCCCCCGCGGGATGCTCAGCCGCGCCGCCAGCGTCCTGCGCGGCAAGACACTGATCGTCAACCTGCCCGGCAGCCCCAAGGCCGTGCAGGAAAATCTGGAGTACATCCTGCCCAGCCTTGAACACGGTATCCGCATCGCCGCCGGGCTGGATGGCGAGTGCGCCAGAAAATGAAGTTGGTTTAGATCAAAGCGTTTTTTGAAGCGTAAGGAGTACACACAATGAATCGCAAGATCTCCCGCCGCAGCTTCCTGTACACTGCCGGCATCGTATCCGCATCTGCTGCCCTGACTGCCTGCGGCGGTTCCGGCAGCTCCACCAGCACTGCTTCCTCCGTGGCAGGTTCCGCTGCCGCTTCCTCTGAGGCGGCTTCCGGCGAGGCCGTCGAGCTGATCGTCTTCGCCGCAGCTTCCCTGACCGAGACCCTGAACGCCATCGCCGAGAACTACGCAGCAGAGAACCCCGGCGTGACGTTCCGCTTCAACTTCGATTCCTCCGGCACCCTGAAGACCCAGATTCAGGAGGGCGCGGACTGCGATCTCTTCCTCTCCGCCGGTCAGAAGCAGATGAACCAGTTGGACATCACCGCTTCTGCGGATGTCAATACCGAGGGTCTCGACTTCGTGGACAGCGACAGCCGCGTGGACCTGCTGGAGAACAAGGTGGTTCTCTGCGTGCCCGAAAACAGCGATCAGGGCATCGACAGCTTCGATTCTCTGGCCGAGCACCTGAAGGCGGAGGACATCCTGTTCTGCATGGGCAACAGTGATGTGCCCGTTGGCCAGTACACCCAGAAGATCCTCGCTTACTACGGGCTGGACGAAGAGGCTCTGGCGGCTGCCGGTGTCATTACCTACGGCTCCAACGTCAAGGAAGTCACGACGCAGGTCAGCGAGGCCAGCGTCGATGCCGGTGTCGTCTACTGCACCGATGCCTTCAGCGCTGGTCTGAAGGTCGTGGACGAGGCCACCAAGGAGATGTGCGGTCAGGTCATCTACCCGGCTGCCGTCCTGAAGACTGCCCCCAACGCCGAGGCCGCCAAGGAATTTCTGGCCTATCTGCAGACCGACCGTGCCGCCACCGTCTTCGAGAGCGTCGGCTTCACGGCATTATGATGGACTGGTATCCGCTTTGGAACAGCCTCCGCATTGCGCTCATCAGTTGTGCGGCGGTGTTCTTCCTCGGCATTTTTGCCGCGTATTATATCGCGAAGCTCCCGCGGGTGCTCAAGGGCGTGCTGGATGTGATCCTGACGCTGCCGATGGTCCTGCCGCCGACAGTCGTGGGCTACTTCCTCCTGCTGCTCTTCGGTGCCAAGCGGCCGCTGGGGATCTTCTTTATGGAGCATTTCGGCGTCAAGCTGGTCATGAACTGGTACAGCGCCATCTTCGCGTCCATCGTGGTGGCCTTCCCGCTGATGTACCGCACGGCCCGCGGCGCTTTCGAAAGCTTTGACGAAACGCTGGCGTGGTCGGCGCAGACGCTGGGCCTCTCGAACACATGGATCTTCTGGCGGGTGCGGATGCCCTATTGCCGGCAGGGCATTCTGGCCGGCACGGTGCTGGCCTTTGCCCGCGCATTGGGCGAGTACGGCGCCACCAGCATGATCGCGGGCTACACCCCCGGCAAGACGGCCACCATCGCCACCACGGTGTACCAGCTCTGGCGCACCAATGACGAAGCGGGCGCGATGCAGTGGGTGCTGGTGGACATCGTTATCTCGGCGGTGGTGCTGCTGGCGGTCAATCTGCTGGAGCGCAAACAGAGGCAGGGGGGCAGGTACGCATGAGTTTGGAAGTGACCATTGCCAAGCGGTTTGAAGGCTTTGCCCTCCACGCCGATTTCGCAGTGGGCAACACCGCTGCCGCCATCCTCGGCGCATCCGGCTGCGGCAAGAGCATGACCCTGCGCTGCATCGCGGGCGTCGTCAAGCCCGACAGCGGCCGCATCGTGCTGGATGGCCGGGTGTTGTTCGACAGCGAGAAGGGCATCGACCTGCCCCCGCAGCAGCGGAACGTGGGCTTGCTGTTCCAGAACTACGCCCTGTTCCCGAATATGACGGTGGAGCAGAACATCCTCTGTGCCCTGAAAAAGGAAAAAGACCCCGCCGCCCGGAAAGCTGCCTGTGGGTCAGCTCTCCGCGCCATGCGGCTGGAAGAGCTGGCCCATCGGCTGCCCAGTGAGCTTTCAGGCGGGCAGCAGCAGCGTGCCGCGCTGGCCCGCATCTTGGCGGGCAGACCCCGCATCCTGATGCTGGACGAGCCTTTCAGTGCGCTGGACAGCTACCTGCGCGAGGAAGTGGAGGGCGAAGTGGGAAGTCTGCTCTCCAACTTTGACGGCACGGCCCTGCTCGTGACCCATGACCGGGACGAAGCCTACCGCCTCTGCCGCGAGATGATCGTCATGGACAGCGGTGAGGTGCTGCGTGCGGGCACGACGAAGGAAGTTTTCGCCGACCCCCGCCGCCTGACCGCCGCTCGGCTGACCGGCTGCAAGAACATCCTGCCCTGCGTCCGGGTGGACGAACACCATGTCCGCCTGACCGGCTGGGAGCGGGAACTGACCGTGGCCCTGCCGGTGCCGGAAGGGTGTTGCGCCGTGGGCATCCGCGCCCACGACTTTGCCCCCGAAGCGGCCGACGGCGAAAACCGGATGCCGGTTCAGGTGGGCGCTTCCAGTGAAACCCCCTTTGACTGGAACGTGATCTGCACCGCTGCGGACGATGCAGACAAGCTGTGGTGGAAGGTGTCCAAAACGACCCTTTCCTCCCCGCCGCCTCAAGCCCCTGCCTACCTCCGGGTGGCGCCGGAAAACATCATGCCGCTGGTGTAAAATAAAAAGGCTGCTGCCTTTCCTCCCTCCGTCACGGCTTCGCCGTGCCAGCTCCCTCGGTGAGGGAGACTTGGCGCAGCGAAACGCCATGGGAAAAGGAGTAGGCAGCAGCCCTTTTTTGTTGCGGAGTTGATTACATCAATGCCGTCAGCACCAAGGCACACAACGGCAGGGTGACGATGCTGAGCAGGGTGGTCAGGACGACGCACCCGGCGGCAAACTGCTCATCGTGGCCGAACTGGACCGCAAACACCGAGGTGATGGCGGCGGCGGGGCAGCACTCCAGCAGCAGAACCACCTGTGCACTCATGCCGAACCGCAGCAGCCCCAGCACCGCGAAAGCGGCAAGGCAGATTGCCGGGATGAGCAGCATCCGCACCGCCGCCAGCTTCCAGATGTGCCGGTCACAGACGATCTGCTTCAGGTCGCCTGTGGCGATCAGGATGCCTGTGATGAGCATGGAAAGCGGGGTGTTCATGTTGCTCAAAAGCTCCAGCGGCTGCGCAATGAGGGCGGGCACCGGGATCTGCAAAAGGTAGATGGCAAGCCCCGCCACCATGGCGTAGAGCACCGGCGTGCGGAGCAGACTCTTGGCCACTTCCTTGGGGCTGGAGCTGCCGCTGACCATGCCATAGCCCATGGTCCAGAGCAGGATGTTGAAAACGGTAACGTAGGCGCTGGCGTAGAGCAGACCCTCCGAGCCGAACAGCGCCGAGATGAGGGGGAAACCCATGTAGGCCGCATTGGAGAAGACGCACGCGAACCGGAAGATGGGGGCGCGGCGGTCCTTTTGCTTGGCCGTCAGCGCCAGCGTCAGCACGGTGCCGATCAAGATCGCCAGCACACTCAGCCCAAAGGCCGCCAGCAGGTTGTGCAGGATCTCCTCGCTGAACTCCATCATGTAAGAGTGGACGATCATGGCCGGGACGACCAGATACACCAGCAGGTTCGAGAGCGTCTGCCGCCCCTCCGCCTTGAGCACACCGGTCTTGAGGACCGCCGCGCCCGCGCCGATGAGCAAAAACAGCACGATGACCTGCTGTGCGCAGATAAGTGCCAGTTCCATTTCCAATTCCTCCTCATTCATAGATACAATCATGAATACAAGAAAGATATAGCACAAAACCGCCCACTTGGCAAGAGAAAAAGCGGCGATTGCAAAGAATAACTCCCTCCGTCACGGCTTTGCCGCGCCAGTTCCCTCAGGGAGAGGGCCTTGGCGCAGCGGTAAGCGATGGCGGAAGGAGCTGTGTTTACAAGATCACATTCTTGATGAGCAGGGAAACGCTGCCGTCGGCGTCGTGGAGGAACTCCACCTCGGAGTCGGAGGAGAGGATCTCGGTGGGGATCTTCACCTCGATGCCGCTGGCGGTGTGGATACTGCGGCTCTCCATCCGGCGGATGCGGGAGGGGGTGACGGTGACGGGCTGCTCGACGTGCTCGATGACCTCGCTCTTTTCCACATAGTCGTCGAAGGGGACAGCGGCCAGCGGGTATTCTTCGGCCAGCTGGCGGCGCACCTGCTCCACCGAGATCTGGTTGTCGTTGTCGGCGGCCTCCGTGGCAATGAGCATGGCCACCTGCGCGTCGGCGTGAGGCTCGTCCACGTAGGCGTCCTTCACGGCCTGTGCAGCGGCTTCCTGAATCGCTTGGAGCTTCTTTTTCTCCGGCTCAGCTTGGGTGTACTGGAAGACCACGGAGGAAAGGTAGAACTCCTTGTGGCCGTCGATGTCGTACTTCTTTTCCAGCAGACGCATGGACAGATCCTGCAAGTTGACGAGGGCGCCTTCCTCCACCTTGCCGCTCTGGGTGGGCAGACAGGCCCGCTGCTGGATGATGGAGTTCACGGGGGCACCCTGTACCGTTTCGGTGTAGTGGGTGTAGCCGTTTTTGTAGTTCAGTTTGAGGATGCCCAGCCACGGGGCCCCGTCGCGGGTGAAATCCACCACGGCGAGGTCTGCGCCGGGGATGGTGGTGTGGGCGTGCATGTAGTCGAACAGCACCCCCGCAATGCGGCAGGACAGGTCGATGAAGTCCTGATTGTGCTCCAGCTCGTTTTTGAAGGCCGAGTCCGGCAGCGGGCGGCACTGGCGGATGTCGTCGCTGGCCAGCAGCTTTTCGATGTGGTTTTGCAGGTAGGCCGTTTTTTCGGCGGTCAGCTCCATGCTGCTGCCGCTGAGCACCGGGGCGTCAAGGGTGGTGTCCAGCACGTGCAGGATAGCCTGATGAATGATGATCTCCATGGGTCAAACCTCATTTCTTGGGAAATCTAAAATGTTCCGTCCCAGTATACCACACCCGCGCCCAAAAGGCGAGAGGAAAAGCCGCTTGTCAACGCCCGGCGGGGGTGTTACAATAAGGCTGATGAAACTACGCTGAAAGGGGATAACGACCTATGGAATTTCGGGATAAACCCATGCAGAACCTCGTCCGCATCAAGGAAAAGGACATCTGCAAAAATGTACAGGCTCTGCTGCTGGAGGGCGAGACCATCGTGGGCGCGTACAAGACGGTGCGCGATCAGGCTGTTTTTACCTCCCACCGCATCTTTCTGGTGGATATGCAGGGCGTGACCGGCACCCGGCAGGAGATCTTTGTGCTGCCTTATAAAAAGGTGCTGCACTTCGGCATCCAGACGGCGGGCTTCGGCGACCCGCTGCAAACCTCCGAGCTGACGGTCTGCTTTGCGGACGAGCACGAGGCGAAGTTCGGCTTTATCGGGCAGGAAGAGCTTCTGGCCGTGGCCCGCGCCATCAGCCGCTGCATCCTGTAAGGACGAAAAAGCGCAGAGCGCCCGCTCCGGCTTCTGACCCCGGAGCGGGCGCTCTGCGTTGCTGTAATATGCGAATGAACGAGAAGATGGCTTGGTTCAGCCGGCCATGCGCTCGGTGCGGCCCGCTTCCAGCATATACCGCAGGAAGCCGGTGACGTCGGTGGGGTCAGTCACGGTGATGTCAAAGCCCTTCTTGGGGGCGTCCATCATCCGCAGGATGGAGGATGCCGCCGCATCCTTCTTCAAATCGCAGGTCTTGCCGTTGTCCAGATGGAGCAGCACGCTGCCATGGCTGGCGGAAACCTGACGCATGAAACGGTCTTTATCAAAGTATTCGATACGAAGCATAAAAATACCTCCTGTCAGAATTTTTTTCTGCACGCCGAACGGCGGGGAAACGGTTGTGTTTCACTTCGTTCGGTGTTATACTGAGCTTGGAAGCTCTGATGAAATAATACCACGATTCCGGCGGATATGGTAGAACAAAACCGCACCTTTTATACAACAAAATCGGCTTTGACAAAAAATGTTCAAAGTATTGCGGAAAGGAATTGGGCAATATGGCATATCAAACGAGCTGTGCAACAATCGTCCATGGCAGCGGGATCCACTGCGAGACGGACATCATGGCCGACGCCGAGGGTCGCGAGCTGGTCCAGCACGGCAGCGCGCTGTTTCCCATCGCGTGCTATGCGGAAGATCTGGCCAGCTACTCGGTGGCGTGGCACTGGCACGAGGAGTTTGAGTATATCCTCGCGGTGCGGGGGCCGCTGCAGGTGGATGTGAACAAGACCCGCCTGACCCTGCAAACCGGGCAGGGGGTGTTCCTCAACTCCGGGGCGCTCCACTCGGTCGAACAGGCCGAGCACACGGCTCTGCTCCACTCCGGCGTGTTCCAGCCCCGGCTGGTGGGCGGCATGGATACGATCTTCTGGCAGAAGCTCATCCGCCCGCTGCTGCAGCCCGGTGCCCCGGCCTTTTTCCTGCTGGACGAGGCCGTGCCGTGGCAAAAGCAGGTGCTGGCCTGTCTGCGGGATGCGTGGAAAGAGGTGGCCGATGAGCCTTTCGACTACGAGAACCGGGTGCGGTATCATCTCTCGACGGCGCTGCGGCTGCTGAGCACCCAGTGCGTCGGCGGGAAGACCAAGGTCTCGGAGCAGGAACAGATCGCCTCCGAGCGGATGAAGCAGATGCTCCGCTACGTGGAGGAGCACTACGCCGAGGAGCTGACCGTGGAGAAGATCGCGGGCTGCGTGGCTCTCAGCGAGAGCGCCTGTCTGCGCAGCTTCCGGCAGCTGCTGGGCATCACGCCCATCCAGTACGTCAAGCAGTTCCGGGTGGAAAAAGCTGCGGAGCTGCTCCGCTCCACCCGGCTCAAGACCGGCGAGATCGGGCTGGAATGCGGCTTTTCGGACGGCAGCTATTTTATCAAGACCTTCCGGGAGATCAAGCACTGCACCCCCCGCGAATACCGGATCAGATTTTGTTGAGTTTCGGAAAAGAGGAATGAACCACCATGCAGCGTACTTTAACGGAAGGGTCCATCACCCGGAACATCCTGCTGTTCGCCCTGCCTTTGATGTTCGGAACCCTTTTGCAGCAGATGTACAACATCGCCGACACGTGGGTGGTCGGCCGCTTCCTCGGCGCGGATGCGCTGGCGGCGGTCGGCTCCTCCTACACCCTGATGACCTTTCTGACCTCCATCCTGCTGGGCCTTTGCATGGGCAGCGGCGCGGCCATCTCGATGCAGTACGGCAGCGGCGAGGAGGAAAAGATGCGGAACAGCGTGTTCCAGTCCTTCGTGCTCATTGCAGGGATGGCGCTGGCGCTGAACCTGCTGGTCTATCTGGGACTGGGGGGCATTTTGTGGGTGCTGCGGGTCCCGGCGGAACTGCAAGCCTTGATGAAGCAATATCTGGTCGTCATCTTTATGGGCATCTTTGCAACATTTTTGTATAACTATTTCGCGAACCTCCTGCGCGCCATCGGCAACTCCATGGTGCCGCTGATCTTTTTGGCCGTGTCGGCCATCCTGAACGTGGTGCTGGACCTTCTGTGCGTCATCGTGCTGGGGTGGGGCGTCGCCGGGGCGGCGGGAGCCACGGTCTTTTCCCAATATGTGTCGGGCGTGGGCATCGGGCTTTACACCCTGAAAAAGTTCCCCCGCCTTTGCCCGCGCCGCGCCGACTGCCGGTGGGACAAGCGGAACCTCGCCACCATCCTGAACCTCTCGGTCATGACCAGCATCCAGCAGTCCATCATGAACTTCGGCATCCTGATGGTGCAGGGCCTTGTGAACAGCTTCGGCATCGTCATCATGGCGGCCTTTGCGGCGGCGGTCAAGATCGATTCCTTCGCCTATATGCCGGTGCAGGATTTTGGCAACGCCTTTTCCACCTATGTGGCCCAGAACTACGGGGCAGGGAAGAGCGAGCGCATCCGCAAGGGCATCCGCAGCGCCGGGCTGACCAGTGCTGCGTTCTGCATCCTCATCAGCGTGCTGGTCTGCGCCTTTGCCGCGCCGCTCATGGGCATCTTCGTTGACCCCGGCCAGAGCGAGATCATCGCGGCGGGCGTCCACTACCTGTGCATCGAAGGCGCGTGCTACATCGGCATCGGCATCCTGTTCCTGCTCTACGGCTACTACCGGGCGGTCAACAAGCCCATGATGTCGGTGGTCCTGACCATTGCTTCGCTGGGCACCCGCGTGGCGCTGGCCTATCTGCTCTCGGCTACGCCGCTGGGGGTCACGGGCATCTGGCTCAGCGTTCCGATCGGCTGGGCGCTGGCGGACGCCATCGGCATCGGGTACTACCTCAAAACCAAAACGGCATAACGAAACAGCCGGGAGGCGTTCCAAAAGGGAAGCCTCCCGGCTGTGTTTTTTATAAGTTGTGTGCTCTGTCCGGTTACTTGAGCAGGGCGCTGTGGTCTGCGCCGCCAATGGTCAATGCCGCGCGGGGGCCGGTGTGGGTCCAGACGACGGCCGTTTCATCGGGGGCGTCGGGTTCCGCCGCCAGCAGGGCGTCCACCGAGACCGTGGTGGAGCGGGAGAGCAGGGTGGTGAACACAAGGGTCTTCACGCCCTGCGCCTTCAGGGTGCGGACCATGCCCAGCGTCAGGTGGGCCGAGGTCACGATGCCGTTGGCGCGGATGGTCAGGGTCGTGCCGTTCTGGGTGCAGGTGTGGGTGATCTGCTTGCCCAGAATGTTGGTGACATACAGCCCCTCCACCGTGACCGGGCGCTCCACTTCCACCGAGCCGGTGGAAGGTGCTTCTGCCCCTTCGGTGGGCGTCACGGTCGGCTGGGCGGGCTTTTCGGGTTCGCGTACAACATCGCCGGGCTGGGAAACGTCGTCGCCCTTCGCATTGCGGCGGGTGATGGTGGTGCCCACCTGCAAACCGGAGAACCGCGTTTCGCCGTTGGTCGAATCGCCAATGGCCACATCGCCGCCGCCAGTGGCGTCGATGGTCACCTTGCCTTCAATGGTAATATCAGACTTAACCTCAGTAGCATCGTGAGCAACACTGCCGCTGCCGATGGCCGCAGCACCGGGAAGAGAAACATTTTCATCCAGAACGCCGCCGCCATTCAGAACGCCGCCGCCTTTAGCAGTAATGTTGGGAGAACCAGCTTCGGTGCTCTTAATGGAAACTTTGTTTCTGGTATCCTCGGTGTCGGGTTGTGTTTCTGCGCCGCCACCGATACCGGCAGCACCAGCGCCGCCCTGTGCATTTTCGATGGTGACATTGCCCTCGATGGTCACGTCACCAGTGCCAAGAGCACCGCCGCCGATACCGGCACCTTCTTCGCCGCCGGTGGCGTTTCCGATTTGAGCGTTGCCTCTAATGATTACATTGCCGATGCCAAGAGTGCCGCCACCAATGCCGGAACCACCAGAGCCACTTTTTGCATTTTCGATTTTGGCGTTGCCTTCAATGGTCACATTTCCGACAGTTTTATCAATTATCGTCTCCTCGGTATCATAGTCATAATTCAAATCGCCTTGGCCGCTGCCGATGCCTGCGCCGTTTTCTTTACTTTCCGCATTTTCAATGACTGCATTATCTCTGATGATGATCTCGCTGTTACCACGGGTGCCACTGCCGATGCCGGCTCCAGCTTCACCGCCTTGTGCGTTTTTGATGACGGCATCACCTTCAATGGTCACTGTGCCCAGACCCTGAAGGCCGCTGCCGATGCCAGCAGCCATATAGCCACCAGAGGCTTCGGTGATGGTGCCGCCGCTGATGGTGACAGTGCCATTTCCTCCAATAAGAGTGCCCTTCGGTATCTCGCCACAACCGCCACCAATACCGGCACCATAGCGGCCCGTAGCCTTTGCGGTGATATCGCCGTCCGTAATTATGACCGTACCGTTGCCATCGAGGCCACCACCAATACCGGCAGCCAGACGGCCGCCCGTAGCGGTGATCGTACCACCGGAAATTGTCACATCGCCGTCACCACCGACGGCGGCGTACTTGTCACCGGCACCGCCGCCAATACCGGCAGCCCCATTACCGCCCGTGGCAGTGATCTTACCACCCGTAATGGTCACTTGGCCGTCCTTTTCGTTACTGCCGCCGATGCCAGCACCGTGGTAACCACCCGTGGCAGTCAAACTGCCAGTAGTATCGGACGCACTGCCCTTTGCGGAGCCATCATCATTCTTTTCGTCCTGAATCGTCAGCGTGCCGCTGTCGTCGGTCTTATTATGCTCCAGACCGGCATGGCCATATCCGCTTGTCAATGTGTTATTACCGTTCAGCTCGATGTTCGTGTCGCCGCTGCCGGTAACGCTTACAGCGGTCTTATAGGCGTCCGGTTCATAACCATACTTGGACCCTTCGTCTACATTGATCGTTACGTTATCCAGCGTGACATTCACCGTCTTGCCTTCATCTGCATGGATCGTTACTGTATTCGAAGACGCGGTAGAAGAGCCGTTGCTTTTAATAACCGTGTCCGTGTCATTCTCTATTGTCGTACTTCCCTGTGTGACATTGTTGCCGTTTGTACCAGCCGAAATCGAGATGTCACCATTTTCAATGTACCAGTCTTGGGCAAAGGCGGGGAGCGTCATCCCGACCACAAGGGCGGCGGTGAGGGCGAGGGCGGCGGCGCGCTTTGCGGTGGAGCGGCGGGCTGTTTTGACCGCAGAAACCGGGCTGTGCCCCAGAACACGCATGGCGAGTTTACGATAAGAGATCATAAGTGGTGCCTCCTTACAAAGTTTCAAATCCGGTAAAACGTGGGTCTGTGCTTGTAAGATAATTATACCACTTCGGGGGGGGGGGTGCAACTAAAACTGCGTGAAAGGGGGTGTTTTCTGCGTGAAAAGCGGAAAATTGGCAAAAATTACCCAAAAATTGCTAAATTTTTTTACTTCCAGCCCCGTGCTGCGGGGTCCAGCATTTCGGCGGCGGAGTAGACCAGCGCGTTGCAGATGGCGGCGGCTACGTTGCTGCCGCCCTTGCGGCCCATGGCCGCGATGGCGGGCACGCCGTAGGTCTCGCAGACGGCGAAGAGCCGCTCCTTGCTCTCCACCACGTTCACAAAGCCCACCGGCACCCCGATGACCAGCGCGGGCCGCAGCCCGGCCTCGATCAGCTCGGCAATGGTCAAAAGGGCCGTGGGCGCGTTGCCAACGGCGAGGATGGCGCCGGGGTGCTCCGCCGCCGCCCGGTGCATGGAAGCCACGGCGCGGGTGGTGCCCGCCGCTTTGGCCGCGGCGGCGACCTCCGGCTCCGCCATGTAACAGAGCGCACTGCCGCCCAGCTTTTTCAGGCCCGGCTTCGTGATGCCCGCCAGCGCCATGTTGGTGTCGGTGACGATGGGGGTCCCGGCACGGAGCGCGGCCACCCCCGCCGCCACAGCCCCCGGCGTGAAGCGGAGGTTCTGGGCGTAATCAAAATCCGCCGTGGTGTGGATGACCCGCTTGACCACCGGGGCTGTCTCCGGCGGCGGGGTCAGGCCCAGTTCGGCCAGCTCGGCGGTGATGATGGAAAGGCTCGTCCGCTCAATGTCGGCGGGCAGATGATGTTGTGGGGTCATAGCTGCTCCTTTCGGGCAAGGCCCATGGCGGCATACAGGGCGTCCATGTCCAGCGCCTTGCGCACCCCCTCGGCCAGAAGGTCGAATTGCTGCTGGCGGTACTGCTCCATGGGCATCAGGGCGGTGGTGTCGGGGGCAATGCCCTTCCGCGCGCACAGAGCGGCCACCAGCTTTTCGGTCAGCTCGCCGGTGTCGAACAGGCCGTGCAGATAGGTGCCCCAGACCGTATCCTGCACACAGCCTTCGGGGGTGCCGTCCGCCTGTGTGCAGAAGGGGAGGCCCTCCACCTCGGTGCGGCCGGTGTGGATCTCGTAGCCCGTCAGCGCGGCCCCGGCAAAGGGGGCGGCGGTGGCTTCTGCCGTGACCTGCGCCCGCCGCTTCCGGGCGGTGAAGGTGGTGCGGGTGGGCAGCAGCCCCAGCCCGCGCAGGGTCTGGGCGCGGCCGCTCTCGGTGCCGTCGGGGTCGGCGAGGGTCTGCCCCAGCATCTGATAGCCGCCGCAGACGCCCAGCACGGGGGTGCCCCGCGCGGCCAGCTTGAGCAGCGCCGGTTCCAGCCCGGACTGCCGCAGCCAGAGCAGGTCGTCCACGGTGTTCTTGGTGCCGGGCAGGATCACAAGGTCCGGCGCGCCGAGGGTGTGGGCGTTTTGTACATACCGCACGCCCAGCAGCGGGTGCTGTTCCAGCGGCATGAAGTCGGTGAAGTTCGAGATATGGGGCAGGCGGAGGATGGCGATATCCAAGGGCTTGACGGTCTTGCCGGTCTCCAGCCGCTGGGAGAGGGAGTCCTCGTCCTCGATGTCCACCTTCAGATAGGGCACCACGCCCAGCACGGGCAGATGGGTCTTTTCCTCCAGCATGGCAAGGCCGGGGCGGAGGATCTCCACGTCCCCACGGAATTTATTGATGATAAGGCCCTTGATGCGGGCACGCTCGTCGGGTTCCAGCAGCTCCACGGTGCCGTAGAGCTGGGCGAAGACGCCGCCGCGGTCGATGTCGCCCGCCAGCAGCACCGGCGCGTCCACCAGCTTCGCCAGCCCCATGTTCACGATGTCGTCGGCCTTCAGGTTGATCTCCGCCGGGCTCCCGGCCCCTTCGATCACGATGATGTCCACGGCTTCGGCAAGGCTGTTGTAGGCCGCGAGAATGTCCGGGATGAGGGATCTCTTCATCTTGAAGTAGGCGGCGGCGGGCATCTGGCCCCGCACTTCGCCGTTTACGATGACCTGACTGCCCACGTCGCTGCTGGGCTTGAGCAGGATGGGGTTCATCCGCACGTCGGGCTCGATGCCCGCCGCTTGGGCCTGTACCACCTGCGCCCGGCCCATTTCCAGCCCGTCGCGGGTGACAAAGCTGTTCAGCGCCATGTTCTGACTTTTGAAGGGGGCGGTGCGGTAGCCGTCCTGCGCAAAAATGCGGCAGAGCGCCGCGCAGAGCAGACTTTTGCCCGCGCCGCTCATGGTCCCCTGCACCATGATGCAGCTTGCTTTGCTCATCGGATCACCTCCGCAAGGGTCTTCAGCAGTCGTTCGTTTTCAGGCCCGGTGCGCACGGCGGTGCGGTACCAGCTGGCGTCAAGGCCGGGGTAATTCGCGCAGCTGCGCAGGACCACGCCCTTTTGCCGCAGCGCCTCGCCCAGCGTCTCCGGCCCTTGGAAAAGCAGATAGTTTGCCCGGCCCTCCAGCACCCGCAGCCCCAGCGCCCGCAGCCCGGCGGTCAGCCGGGGGCGCTGCTGGGCGAGGAGGGTGCGGACCCGGTCCACATAGATCGTCTCGTCCAGCGCGGCCAGCCCTGCCGCTTGGGCAAGGCTGGAAACGCCCCACGGCTGCCCGGCGGCACCCATGGCGTCCAGCAGGGCGGGGTCTGCGCTCAAAGCGTACCCCAGCCGGACGCCCGCCATGCCGTAGAGCTTGGTGAAGGCCTTCAAGATCAGCAGATTCCCGCTGCCCAGCAGGGGCTTTGCGGTGAGTGAAGCGTGGTCGGGCAGAAAATCGAGGAAACATTCGTCCAGCAAAAGAAGCGCCCCGCAGGCGGTGCACTTCTCCAAGATGCGGGCCACAAGGGCGGGGGGCGTCAACTGGCCGGTGGGGTTGTTGGGCTGGCAGAGGAACACCATGTCCACGCTGTCATCAATGGCATCGCAGAAGGCCTCCGTCACCGCGAAGTCGTCGGCCTCCCGCAGAAAACAGCGCTCCACCGTGCAGCCGACCGTTTCCAGTGCGGCGGCATATTCCGCAAAAGTGGGGGCTGTGACCAGCGCCTTGCGGGGGCGCTTGGCCCACACCAGCCGGAAGATCAGGTCCGCCGCGCCGTTGCCGCAGAGGAGCTGTTCCGCCGGAACGCCCTCGTGTGCGGCCAGCTTTTCCCGCAGGGCGCGGCACAAAGGGTCGGGGTAACGGTCCGCCGTGGCAAGGGCTGCGGTGATGGCCTTGGCCACCCCCTCCGGCAAGCCCAGCGGGCTGACGTTGGCCGAAAAATCCAGCGGGTCGCGGCCAAACTCAGCGCGGTAGCCCGCCCAGTCGCCGCCATGTACGAATTGCATGGAAACATCTCCTTCCGCAAAGCATGATCGAGAGGGCGGGCCTGTCACAAAATCGCCCGCACCGCCAGCCCGACTGCCAGCGCCAGCACACTTTCGGCGTACATCATCCGGTTGGCGCGGCGGATGTCCTCCGGCTCAATGGGCCGGAGCGGGTCGCCGATGGTAGGTTTTGCGTAATACTCGCCGAAATAGTAAGCGGGCCCGGCCAACTGGACGCCTAGCGCCCCGGCACAGGCGCTCTCGGTCTGGGCGCTGTTGGGGCTGGCGTGGCTGCGCCGGTCCCGCCGCCAGATGCGCCATGCGCCCTTCGGGCTGTTCCCGGTCAGGGCCGCAGCGGCGCACCAGAGCAGCCCGGCCAACCGGCTGGGCAGATAGTTCGCCGCATCGTCGAGTTTTGCGGCGACGCGGCCAAAGTAAAGGTACTTCTCGTTTTTGTAGCCCAGCATACTGTCCATCGTGTTGATGGCCTTGTAGGTCAGTGCCAGCGGGGCCCCGCCAAGGAGCATATACAGCAGCGGCGCAATGACGCCGTCGCTGGCGTTCTCGGCCACAGTCTCCACGGCGGCTTTGGTCACCCCTTCCAGCGTCAGGTGCTGGGTGTCCCGCCCCACGATGCGGCTGACTGCCTTGCGGGCGGCGGGCAGGTCGGGCTTGATGAGCGCGCGGTAGACGTTGGTGCTCTCCTGCGCCAGACCCTTCGCGGCCAGCGCCTGTCCGCACCAGAACATCTGCACCGCCAGCCCCAGCCATGGGCTGAGCTTTGCCGCGCCGAGGCAGACGAGGCTGGTGAGCAGAAAGGTGCCCACAGGCAGGGTGAAAGCCACCACCGCCCCGCCCAGCAGCTCGCCCTGCGGCGTTTGGGGCAAGCGGGCCCGCAGCCGCTTTTCCAGCGCCGAGATGGCTTTGCCCATCAGTACGACGGGGTGGGGGAGCCATGGGGGGTCGCCGAAAAGGGTGTCCAGCACAAAGCCCCCCAGAACTGCTTCGCCGATCATCGGGCCGCCTCCTTTGTGTACTGCACCGTTTTCACAAGGTGCAGGATGCGGTGCGCGGCCCAGTCGCGGGCGTCCAGCAGATAGCCGCCCGCGTTGGGGGCGCACCAGTGGTAATAGTCCTCGTGGGGCAGGGCGAAGCGCTCCATCGCCGCCATTTGGGTGCCGCCGTGGGCGAGGATGACCAGCGTCTCTTCGCCGTCGGCCAGCGCCTTGTCCACCAGCGCGGAAAATGCCCGGCAGACCCGCGCGGAGAAGCGTGCCTTCGTCTCGCCGTCGGGGCAGGGACTTTCGCAGTTGGCGTCCACCCATGCCAGATAGTCGGGGTCGTGCTCCATCTCGATGAAATTGCGGCCCTCGAAGCTGCCAAAGCACATCTCCTGCAGGTCGCGCACCTCCACGAGGTCGGCCTCCGGGAAGAGCACTTCGGCGGTCTGCCGGGTGCGGCAGAGGGGCGTGATGTAGACGGTTTTCGGCTGGATGCCGGCCCGGCAGAGCTGGGCCCGGCCTTCGGGCGAGAGCGGGATGTCCCGCTGGCCCTGATAGCGCTTTTCGGCGTTGTAGGCGGTCAGCCCATGGCGCAGCAGATAGATCAGCATGGGGGCAGTTCTCCTTTCAGAATGGTGGGGATGCCGCAGAACATCTGTACGACGCATTGGGCCCGGCTGGCCAGCAGACAGGCCAGCCGACCGGCAGCTTCCCGCGCGGCCCGCTCCCCGGCGTCCACGGGGACCACGCCGCCGCCCACCTCGGTGGCGATCACGATATCATAGGCGGCGAGTTTGTCCGCGAGTTTCTCCAGATCGTCCGCATCCTTTGCAAGGTTCTGCACCTCGGCGATGCGGGTGCCCGGCAGGGTGTTTGCAAAGGTGCGCTTGCCGCTGTACAGCGGCCCGGTGATGAAGATCATAACAGCCCTCCCCATTGGCATGCACACAGCGCCGCCAGCATCCACAGCTCGGCTTTCTGTAAAAACCACCCGGCCAGATCGCCGGTGATGCCGCCAAACTGCTTTTTGGAAATAACGTAATAACGAACAAAGATAAGGACCGCCGCCAGCGCCAGCCCCCAGCCGCCCAGCGCCGTCAGTGCGGCGCAGAGGGCGAAGGCCAGCCCGAACAGAACGCTGCGGACAGTCTTTCGGTCCGCAGCGGAAGCAAAGGTGTGGGCGAGGCCGGTGTTTTTCGCCATGGGGAAAGCGGCCACGGCAAGGCCGGAAAGTGCCCGCTCCAGCACCAGCGCCAGCGTCCAGAGGAGCCCTGTGCGCGGGGTGAACTGCACGGCGGTGCACAGCGCAAAATAAGCGAGGAAATAACTGCACAGTCGGATCACGGCAAAGGCCCCGCAGTGGGGGTCCTTCAGGATTTCCAGCTTCTTTTCCCGGTCGCCGTAGCTGGAAAGGGCGTCGCAGGTGTCGGCGTAGCCGTCCAGATGGATGCCGCCCGTGACCCAGACCGGGAGCAGACAGAACCCGCCCGCTTTCACCAGCGCCGGGAGCGGCAAGGCCCCGCACAGGGACCACAGCCCGCCGATGACCAGCCCGATGAGGGGGAAAGCGCACATCGCGTACCGCATATTCTTTTCGTTCCACTGGAACTGCGGCACCGGCACAGCGGAAAACATCGCAAAGGCCACCGCAATGGTCTGGAAAAAGATCATGATTTCGCTCCTTTATAAGAGACCGGGATGCCGCACACCACCCGCACCACAGCGTCGGCGCGGGCCGCCAGCCCATTGTTGACCTGCGCCAGCGCTTTCAGGTAGCGGTCGGTGTCGCCCGCATAGCTGGCCCCGCCGCTGAACACCTCGTTCGAGACGACGATGAGGTGTTCGCATTGTGCGGCCAATTGGGAAAGCCCGTCCAGAATGGCCGAAGCGGCGGCTTCGCCCGCACCGGCAGGGTCATACAGTTCGTTGGCGGTCAGGTTGCCGAGGTCTTCCAGCAGGGCGGTGCCCCGCACGGGGAGCCGGACGGCGTCAAGATGCAGCGGGCATTCCACGGTCTCAAACTGCTTTTTGGCCCGCATTTGGCGGTGCTTTTCCACCCGCGCGGCACACTCGGCGTCCCACACCTGCATGGTGGCGAGGTAATAGCGGGGAAGAGCTGTTTTCAGCACCAGCGATTCGGCGTATTCGCTTTTTCCGCTGGCCGCGCCGCCCAGCACCAGCGTCAGCATTGGGGAGTATACGGCGTGATGCCGCCCTCCGCGAAGGAATAACAGTGGTCATAAACGGCAAGCGCCATATCCCACAGCGGGATGGACGCCACCGCGCCGGTGCCCTCGCCGAGGTGGAGCCCGGCGGTCAGGAGCGGGGCCTTGCCCAGTGCCTCCAGCACCAGCCGCGCCGCCGGTTCGGAGGAACAGTGGCTGGCGAAAACGGCCTTGGCAGCGGCGGGGCAGAGCCGCACGGCACAGAGTGCCGCGACCCCGCTGATGAAGCCATCCATCAGGACGGGGATCCCCTCCAGCGCCCCGCCGAGGAAAACGCCGCACAGGCCCGCAAGGTCGAACCCGCCAAGCTTCGCGAGGACGTCGAACGGGTCAGCGGCGTCGGGCATGTTGACCGCGATGCCTCGGCGGATGGCGTCTATCTTGCGGGCAAGCCCTTCATCGGAGAGGCCCGCGCCCCGGCCGGTCATGGTTTCGATGGGCTGGCCCAGCAGCACCGCTGCCACCGCGCTGGAGGTGGTGGTGTTGCCGATGCCCATCTCGCCGGTGGCCAGCAGCTGCACGCCCTGCGCCTTCTGGGCACGGACGAGGGCGATGCCCGCCGCGATGGCGTCGATCGCTTCGGCGCGGGTCATGGCAGGGCCTTGGGTGAAGTCCTGCGTCCCGGCGGCGATGCGGCAGTTGACCACACCGGGCACCGAGTCCCCGGCCATGCCCATGTCCACGGGCACGACCTCGCACCGGGCCGTTTTGGCCATCTGGCAGACACTGGTCCGCCGGGCAGCAAGGTTTTCGGCCACGGCGCGGGTCACGCTCTGGTCGGTCTGGCTCACGCCCTGCGCCACCACGCCGTTGTCGGCGCAGAGGACCAGAACGGCCCGGCGGGAAAGATCAAGCTGGGCCGTGCCGGTCAGCGCGGCGGCTTCTTCCAGCAGCGTTTCCAGCGCACCGAGGCCGCCCAAGGGTTTTGCGAGGCTGGCCCAGTGGGCGTGGGCGGCGGCGCGGGCCGCTTCGTCGGGCGGGGTGATAGTGGAAAGAAGCTGGTTCAGTTCCGGTTCTGTCATGGGTTCGGCTCCTTTTGAAGATAAGATCGGGCGGCGGTCACGAACCGCCGGGGCAGGGAGGTGCCCGCCCAATACAAATGCGGGAAGCCCGCATAGAAATGCTCATTTGCAAAGCCGCAGGGCCAGCTCCGGCCATCGGCTTTCCGAGCGGTGAAGGCGTCGCCGTTCGCGGTGGTGTCCCAGTGGTGGAACTCGTGGACGGGGAGTGCTTCGCCGCGGCGGAACAGCATACTGTCCGCCTGTGCGGTCAGGGCGGCGTAGCCGAACCGCACGAGTTTGCCGACCCGGAAGCCCTGCCCCGGCAGCACGCCCGCCATGGGATAGGCGGTGCCGTCGGCATCTTCCAGCGACTGCCCCAGATAGAGGAAGCCGCCGCATTCGGCCGCGGTGGGCAGACCGCCCTCGATGGCGGCGCAGAGGGCGCAGCGCAGCAGTTCGTTTTCACGCAGCGCCTTGGCGTGCAGTTCCGGATAGCCGCCCGGCAGGTAGACCCCGCCGATGCCCTCCGGCAGGGCGGTATCGTGCAGGGGGCTGAAAAAGACAAGCTCAGCGCCCGCCGCCCGCAGTGCGTCCAGCGTCTCGGCATAGGTGAAGCAGAACGCTTCGTCCTTTGCCACCGCGATGCGCACCGTCGGCGAGGCAGGGGTCAGAAGATCGGGCAGGGGCGAAACGGGGGCGGGAAGGCTCGTCAAAGCGAGGAGCCGCTCCCAGTCCAGCGTGGCGGAAACTGCTTCGGCGAGACGCTCGATCTTCTCCTGTAGACCGGAAACTTCCTCCGCCGTTTTCAGTCCCAGATGGCGGCTCTCCACAACGGCGTCGGGCAAATGGGGCAGATAGCCCAGCACGGGCAGCCCGGTCTCCCGCTCCAGCAGGGGGGCAAGCAGTTGGTGCAGACGGGGGGAGCAGTCGTTGAGGAGAAGACCCGCCAGATGACTCGGCGTCCGGAAATTTTTCAGCCCGTTGATCTGAGCCGCCAGCGTTACACTGGCCCCTTTGGGCTGGACCACCAGCAGAACGGGGAGGCCGAGGGTATCCGCCAGCGCCCACGCGCTTGCGGCGGTGGTACAGTTGAGACCGTCATAAAAGCCCATGGCTCCCTCGCAGAGGGCGGCCCCATGCCCGGCGGCATAGTGGGCGTACAGGGCCCGCACCGTGTCCGGCGCAGAGAAGAACAGGTCGAGGTTGTGGCTGTCCACCCGGAGAGCGGAGCGGTGGAACATCGGGTCGATGTAGTCAGGCCCGGATTTGAAGGCGCAGGGCCAAAACCCACGCTTCTTCAGCGCCGCCAGCAGGGCACAGGTCAGGGTGGTCTTTCCGCTGCCGGAAGCGGGGGCCGCAAGGACGAACTGGATCATTTTCGTTCCCCCGTGATCAGAAAAATGGGGTTGTTGGCCATCAGGAGATGGAGCTTGCCTGCCGGTCTGGTGCGGCTGACGGCAAGCTGGGTCACTTCGGCGGTTTGTCCATGAGCCGCCAGCGCCGCAATGGCCGCATTCAGGGTCTCCAGCGCAATGGCGGAGATGCACAGGCGGGCGTTCGGGTTCTTGGCAAGGGCGGCGTCTACCACCTCGGCCATGCTGCCTTTGGTGCCGCCGATGAAGACGGCGTCCGGTGCGGGCAGGTCGGCCAGAACCTGCGGGGCGGTCCCCTCGATCAGGGACAAATTATAGGCGTGGAATTTCTCCCGGTTCTGGCGGATGAGGGCACAGGCGTCGGGGGCGCATTCCACCGCGTAGACATGCCCGCGTGGTGCGGCCAGCGCCAGTTCGACGCTGATGCTTCCGGTCCCGGCCCCGACATCCCAAAGGGTATCCGTAGACCGGACAGCCAGCTTCGCCAGTGCGGCGGCACGGACTTCCTGCTTCGTCATGGGGACCTCTCCCCGGATGAAGGCATCATCCGGGAAGCCGGGGGTCCGCCGGGCAGGGAGGACGGTGTGCTCGATGAGCAGAACGCTCAGGGGAGCACAGGCGTTTGCGGCAAGGGTCTGCGCCGTGCCGAATGCGAGATGTTCCTGCGGTGTACCGATGTTTTCACCTATGATCGCATGGGCGTCCCCAAGGCCCGCATCGGCCAGTTTGGCGCAGAGGGTGGCGGGCGTTTCGGTGCCGCCGGTCAAGAAGAACACCGGGCGGCCTTCGGCAGTCAGGCACTCGGCTGCCGGGTCACAGGCACAGCCGTGGGCCGAGACGAGCTTCCAATCCTGCCACGGGCGGCCAATGGCAGCAGAGAGAAGCTGCACGCTGGAAATGCCGGGCAGCACCCGCGCCGAAATGCCGAAGGCCCGCAGCATGGGCAGCAGCTTGGAAGCACCGGAATAAAACCCAGTGTCGCCGCTGTAAAGAAGGGCCGCATTTGCTGCCGGAAACTCGGAAAGGCAGAACAAAATATTCTCCGGTTTATAGAGGGCTTTCCGGTTCTCGGTGCAGCCGGTGGGCAGATGTTCCAGCAGCCGTTTTGCCCCGATGATGAGGTCGGCGCTCTGCAGGGCGGCAAGCCCCTGCGCCGTGAGCAGTTCCGGTGTGCCGGAACCCATCCCGATCAGTGTGACCATCCCAAAGCCTCCTTGCAGCGTGCCAGAATTTGTGCGGCAGTTTCTCCCTTTTCGGCCGGGCGGCGGAGCACCACGAGCTGTGCGCCCATGTCCTGCGCGGCCTGTGCCTTTTCGGCAAAGCCGCCCGCTGCGCCGCCGTCCTTTGTGACGAGGAAACGGATGTGGAACTGCTCCATCAGCGCCCGGTTCAGCGCGTAGGAGAAGGGCCCCTGCATCGCAATGATGTTTTTGTGGGGAATGTGAGCGGCTTCACAGGCGGCGATGCCGTCCAGCGTGGGCAGAACGCGGGGGAACAGCCGCGCCGGGTCGATGCTGGAAAAGGCGGCAAGCTCCTTGGCCCCGGTGGCCAGCAGGACATTGCCCTGTGTTTCGGCGAGAAACTCCGCCGCGTGCATGGCCGACTGGAACACCATGCTTCCTGCCGGGAGGGGGCTTTCGGCCCGCAGCAGCCGGTGGTATTCGATCTGCGCCGTTTTGCACGCCGCCGCAATGTTTTTGGTGGCATCCACTGCATAAGGGTGGGTGGCGTCCACGCAGAGGTCGGCCCCTTTCAAAAGGTCGGCCATTTCCTCCGGTGTCAGCCGCCCGCAGTGCACTGTGATGCCGGACAAACTGCCCTGCTCCTCGGCCCCCAGCGGGGTCGCCACGCTGACGAGGACGTCCGCCCCCAGCGCGGCCAGCTCTTTGGAAAAAATGCGGCCCTCGGTGGTGCCGCTGAAGACGACTGTTTTCATCCGCGATACCCCCTCGGTGTAACCATCCGGCCGCTGAGCTGTTTTGTCTCCGCGTTGCCGATGAAGACGGTGGTGAACATATCCACCGGGGTATGTTCCAGCTGGGCCAGCGTCAGGACGCGGTGGGTCTGGCCCTCCCGCCCGATGTTCCGCACCAAGCCGCAGACGGTCTGGGGCGGTTTGCCGTGTTCCAGCAGGATGCGGACCGCTTTTTCAAGGTAGTCCGGCCGCCCCTTGGAGGAGGGGTTGTACAGCGCGATGCAGAAATCGCCCATGGCTGCCGCTGCCAGCCGCCGCTGGATGACCGCCCACGGGGTGAGCCGGTCGGAGAGGGAAAGCACGCAGAAATCATGGGCCAGCGGTGCCCCCAGAACGGCCCCGCCGCTGAGGGCGGCGGTCAGGCCCGGCACCACTTCCACGGCGACATCGGGAAACCGCTCGGCCAATTCCAGCAGGGGGCTGGCCATCCCGTAAACGCCCGCATCGCCGGAGCAGATGAGGGCGACGGTCTTGCCGCTTTGCGCCGTTTCCAGCGCCCAGCGGCAGCGGTCCAGCTCCTTGGTCATGCCGGTGGCGTAATATTCCTTTTCCGGGTAATAGGGGCGCACGAGATCCAGATAGACCGTATAGCCGCACAGCACCTCGGCTTTTTGCAAGGCGCTCTGCGCCTGTGCGGTCAAAAACTGCGGGTCGCCGGGGCCAAGGCCCACCACGAACACGGTGTTATTCATGCTGCCACCTCCAATCTGGGGCATAGGGGCGGAGCGCCAGCGCAAAGGTCACGCCGCCGCCCGCCTGTTTCGGGATGCGGATGGGTCCGCCCGCCGCCAGCACAGCCGCCCGCTCGCACACATTGTCCACGCCGGTAACGCTTTGAACAAAGTGCGAGGGCGTAAAGGTGCCGAGCGCGGCTTGGAGCTGCGCGGCGGAATAAAAGGAAACCTTCCACCGGTGCGCTTGGCAGAACGCCAGCAGCCCGGCTTCGTTTTGTTTCAGGTCGATGCTGGCGGCGGCGCAGATGCAGGCAGGGGCAAGGCCGTGGGTTTCGCAGAACGCGGCAAAAGCTGCTTCCAACTGTTCGGTGGTGGTGCCGCGCTTGCAGCCGACGCCCAGCACGCCGATGCGGGGGACAAGGTGCAGCGCATTTCCGGCAGGGAAAAGGGTCAGGGCGAAGTCTGCTGCGTCCTGCGTTTGGGTCGGAATCACCCCCGCAGGAGCCGCGCCGGGAAGAGGAAATTCCGACCAGACGGAAGCGGTCTGTCCGGCCAGCAGTTTCCCACTGACGGCCTTGATCCGCGCCGGTTCCAACACCTGACAATTTTGATGCTTCGCCCACTCGTCTACAGCGAAAATCCCGTTGGCATCCGTCGCCGTGGTGATGACCGGCACCGCCCCGCAGAGGGCGGAAAGCTGGCGTGCCAGATCGTTGGCCCCGCCCAAATGGCCGGACAGGATCGGTACCGCGAAGCGTCCGCATTCGTCCAGCACGACCACGGCGGGGTCGCTGGCTTTGCTTTGGCAAAGGGGCGCAATGGCCCGCACCGCAATGCCGACGGCTCCCACAAATACCAAGGCATCCGAGCGGACAAACTCCGCCGCTGTCCACTGGGCTAAGGCCGGCCCGCCATGGCCGCAGCGGGTCACGCTGCCGGGCAGGGAAGCGGCCAGTTTTTCGGCCAGCCGCAGTCCCCTTTCGGTGAAGGCGGCGTAGGCGGGGGTCACCGGTCGGCTCCTTTGCGGAACGCGGTGGTAAAGGCGGGGTCGTAGAGCTTGCTGCGCTCGTACCGGGTGCCGAGAAAATCCCCCACCACGATGAGGGCGGTTTTGGTGATGCCGTTCCGGCGGGTGCTCTCGGCCAGCGATCCGACGGTGCAACGCACGATTTTCTGTTCCGGCCAGCTTGCCTTATAGACCACGGCGGCAGGGGTGGCGGAGGTGTAAGCGCCCTGCAGAAGCGCTTCCTGCACCTTGTCGATGAGGCCGATGGAGAGGAAGATCACCATGGTCGCCCCGTGGGAAGCAAGGCTTGCCAGCTTTTCCTTTTCCGGTACGGGGGTGCGGCCCTCCATCCGGGTGATGATGACGGTCTGGCTGACGGTGGGCAGGGTGTACTCGGCGTTCAGGGCCGCCGCCGCCCCGCAGAAGCTGGAAACGCCGGGGGTATCATCGTAGGAAATTCCGGCAGCGTCAAGGGCGTCCATCTGCTCCCGGATGGCACCGTAGAGACAAGGGTCGCCGGTGTGGAGCCGCACGGTGGTCCTGCCCGCGGCTTCCGTCTGCCGCATGACGTCGAGCACCTGTTCCAGCGTCATCTCGGCGCTGTTGTAAAGGGCGCAGCCGGGCTTTGCCAGCCCCAGCAGGGCGGGGTTCACAAGGCTCCCTGCATAAATGATGCAGTCTGCCCCTTGCAGAAGGGCGGCTCCGCGCTGGGTGATAAGGTCCGGCGCACCGGGTCCGGCTCCGACAAAATGTACCATAATGCGTTACTCCTTCCAGTGCTGCAATAACTGTGCGGCGGCTTCGGTTTTGCCCAGCGGGCCATTCTGGTTTGAAAACAGGATCGCCCCCACCCGGAACGCCCCTGCCGCGCGGCGGTCAAGGTGGAGCTGGATGGCGGAAAGCAAGCTTTTCAGCACCGGTTCCCGCAGCCCGGCAGCGTCTAATATCTCCAGACAGGCGTCGGTGGTGGCGGCGTCCATCAAAGAAGCGCAGACTTCACGGGGCGCGCCGCAAAGGGCCGCATGGGTGCAGAACAGCTCCGTACGGCAGTCGGCGGTGTGGGAGTGGGTGTTCATGATGCCGCCCGCCAGCTTGACGAGCTTGCCCACATGGCCCACCAAAAGTACCTCCTCGAATCCGGCGGCAGCGGCCATATCCAGCGTGTCACCGATGAAGTTTGAGGTCTTCACCACCGGGAGGGTGGCAAATTCCGGGTAAGTCCCGTGGAGGTAGTCCAGCCCGTAGTTGCCGGGGGCAAGGATGAGCCGCCGGGGGCCGGGGGCTGCTTTGGCCCGCAGGGCGGCTTGGTTCATTTCCAACTGGATGGTGTCCAGAATGGCCTGTTGGCTCATGGGCTCCACGATGCCGCTGGTGCCCAGCACAGACAGCCCGCCCTCGACCCCGATGTGGGGGTTGAAGGTACGCTTGGCCACCTCTTCGCCGCCCTTGATGGAGAGGGTCACAGCAAAGCCGCCGGTGTAACAGGCATTTTCGGCCTCTCTTTTCAGCGCCTCGGCGATCATCTGACGGGGAACATGGTTGATGGCGGCTTCTCCGACCGGCTGGTCGAGGCCGGGTTTTGTCACCCGGCCTACTCCTTTGCCGCCGGAAATGCGGATGTCCGTGGTGTCGGGCAGCAGGGCGACAGAGGCGATCACCGGCAGCCCGGTGGTCACGTCCACATCGTCGCCGCCGTCCTTTTCGATGGCACATTCAGCCCCGGCGTCCGTTTTGCGGCAGAACAGGGGGGCCACTTCCACCACGATGCCCTTCGGGGTGCGGAGGGCGACGGTCTCCGGGGTGTTCCCGGTCAGCAGCAGCCGGGCTGCCCCCGCCGCCCCCAGCGCCGCGCAGGTGCCGGTGGTGTAGCCGCAGCGCAGCAGCTTCTGCCCGCTGCGGACGTAGTGCTCAAACTTGGGTTTCGGAGGCTTTGGGGGACCGAACAGGGCTTCGTACTGCTCCCGGCTCAGGTCGTAAAGGGTTTGGATGTTCTCCGGTGCAAAGGCTTCTTTGGCCGTCAGCACGTCGGAAACGCCCTGCGGTGAGACGCAGACCACTGCATCCGCGATCTTCTGGGCCATGTCCAGCTCGTGCAGACTGACGATGACGGCAAGGTGCTGCTGGTGGGCCAGCTTTTGCAGGATGGTCAGCAGCTCGATCTTGCCCTTGATGTCCAGAAACGAGGTGGGCTCGTCCAGCAGGATGATCTCCGGCTGCTGGCAGATGGCGCGGGCCAGCAGGATGCGCTGGCGCTGGCCGTCGCTGATGCAGTTGAAGTCCCGGTTGGCAAGGTGGGAAGCCCCCACCAGCGCAAGGGCGTCCCCCACGGCCTGTTTGTCCGCTTCGGAGAGGATGCCCAGCCGCCCGGTGTAGGGGATGCGGCCCGCCGCCGCAAACTCGAAACAGGTGGTCAGCTCGGTGCGGCGGGTGTGGGGGAGCATCAGGGCCAGCCGCTGTGCGCGGGCAGTGCCGGTGTAGGCGGCAAGGTCTTGGCCGCCCAGCAGCACGGTGCCGCCGAGGGGGGCCAACTGCCCGGCCAACGTTTTGAGCAGCGTGGATTTGCCCGCGCCGTTCGGGCCGATGAGGGTCAGGATCTGCCCGCGCCGGACGCCGAGGGCGATGGCCTCGGCCAGCGGTGCTTTGCCGTAGCCGATGGCTAAATTTTGCGTTTCGCAGAAAAAATCCTTCATCGTGCGCCCTCCTGATTCCGGCGGACGAGCAGCCCGATGACCACCGGCGCGCCGAACACCGCTGTCACCGCGCTGATGGAAAGCTCGGTGGGGGCGAACAGGCTGCGGGCGATGAGGTCACAGAGCAGACAGAACACCGCCCCGCCGAGGCAGCACCCCGGCAGGACATAGAGCGGCTTTGCGCTGCCCAGCAGCTGCTTGACGAGGTGGGGTACCGCAATGCCCACAAAGGAGATGGGCCCGGCAAAGGCGGTGACACAGGCGGCCAGCAAGCTGGAAAGCAGAACCAGCGCGCGGGAAAACCGCTTGACGTTGACCCCGACGCTCTGGGCATAGGCTTCCCCCATCTGGTAGGCGGACATGGGCTTCGAAAGGCAGAACGCCGCCGCCAGCACGGGCAGCACCACCAAGGCGGCGGCCCGGACGTTGCCCCACGTCATACCGGAAAAGCTGCCCTGCGACCAGTTGTGGAGGTTGACGATGTTCGAATCCTGCGCAAAGGCCACCACGAATTCGGTGATGGCGGAACAGATGTAACCGATCATGATGCCGCAGATGACGAGGATGCTCATCCGCTGCACCCGGCGTGCCACGGCCAGCACAAAGGCCATGGCGGCCATGGCTCCCGCAAAAGCGGCGAGGATGAGGGTGACGGAATTGGTCAGCAGCCCCCGGTTCAGGAAGACCACCATGACCAGCGCCACGGCCAGCTTGGCCCCGCTGGAGATGCCCATGACGAAGGGGCCCGCGATGGGGTTGGCGAAAAAGGTCTGGAGCAGGTAGCCCGCCGCCGAAAGCGCCGCCCCCAGCAGCACGACCATGACCGCGCGGGGAAGGCGGAGCTGGGTGATGATGCCGACGGACAGGGCGTCCTGCCCGCGGCCCAGCAGTGCCGAGACCACGGCCCCCGGCGTCAGCGCCACGCTGCCCCAGAAGATGTTCGCGGCGAAGAGGATCACCAACAGGAGCGCCAGAAGCAGATAGGCTGCGGCAAGGCGTTTTTGGCTTGTCATGAGCGGCTCCTTTCGTCAGGTCACGTGGGTGAGGAATTGCAGGTCGGCGGGGGCATCTTCGGTCAGGACGCGGTGGAGGTCCACCACGAAATCGGCCAGCTCCATGCTCTGCTGGAAAAAGCTCTGGGTGGTGCACCAGACATGGCCGTTCTGCACGGCCTTGAACTGGGCCAGCAGGGGGCACTTGGCCACCAGCTCGTCGATGGTGGAGACGACGCCCTCAATGGTGCTGTTGTAGAGCAGCACGTCGGCATCCTTGGCCCCGGCGTAGAAATCTTCCAGCGGGAGATTCATGGTGGAAAGGCTGTTGCCGCTGTCGGTCAGGTCGGAAAAGACGTAATCGCCGCCCGCCAGTTCGATCATCTGGGCCACGTAGTCGCCGCCCTTACGGACATTGGCGAGGTCGTTGGCCGTGATGGAGAAAAAGGCGCAGGTCTTGCCGGTGGGCGCTTGGTCGGCCAGCACGGCGATGCGCTCGGTCTGTGCGGCGAACAACTGCTCGGCCAGCTCTTCTTTGCCCAGCAGGATGCCCCAGAATTTGATCCACTCCATTCGGGCGAGGGGGCTGCTCTCGTAGCTGGAGCGTTCCACCAGCGCCGGGATGCCGAACCGTTCCAACTGCTCCTTGACCTCCGGGGTGTGGAGGATCATGGTGTTTTCAATGGCGAGGCTGCAATTGGCGGCTAAAATCTGCTCGTAGTCCGGGGCGCTGTACTTGCCCGCGTAGGCGATGCGCCCGGCTTCCATGGCAGTTTTGGCCTCGTCGAGGTACCAGCCCTCGGCTTTGGTGCCGGAAAGAGTGATCGTGTCCAGCGCGTCGAGGTGGATGAACAGATCCATGACCGATGTAGAGACGAGGTAAATGTTCTGCACCGGCTGGCGCAGGACGGTCACGCCGTCGGGGAGGGCGTCCACTTCGGCGGCATCCTCCGGAACGACAAGGAATTTCTGATCCGAATCGGGGAGGGAGAGCAGGGTATAGCCCCCCTCGTAGCAGTCGGCTGTGAACTGGGCCGCGTAGTCCAGCGGGTAGCTGTGGCTGAACACCAGCTTGTCCGTATTGGCGGGGGCGGACTGTGCTGCGCAGCTGCTGAGCAGAAGGGCAGAGGCGGGAAGGGCTTTCAGAAAATTGCGACGTGAGATCATATCAGTTCAGGGTAAAGGTCAGGGTGTACTGGATCTCGTGGGGAGTGCTCATGGCAACGGTATCCGCCACGACGGAGAGGGGAGTGCCCAGCGCAGCCACGGGGATCTCAAAGGTGGAGTTGCCCTCAGTGTTGGTGGGCAGATACTTCTCGCCGTCCACGATCATATAATCGTAGTTGGGGCTGCTCCAGACGATCGCAGCGGTCATCCTGCCGTCCGCGACGGTCAGGGCAGCGGGGCTGTCCACGCTGGCGCGGCCGGAACCGCCCTCCAGCACGACATTGACGCTGTACTCGCCATCCGCAGGGGTCTCCGTGGCCTCTTCGGCCTTGGGCTCTGCGTTGCGGACACTGACGGTGTGGTCGTACCACTTGCCCTTGGTGCCGAGGATGGCGAGGGCAAAGTCCTCGTCTACGGCGGTCAGGGGGATATCGTAGCCATACACCTCTTCGGTGGTGCCGTCGGAGTAGGTCACGGTGTCGGTGGTGGGGAGCAGCCAGTCGGCCTTGTTGGCGTCGGCATCGGCCGCACTGCCCAGATACAGGTTGACGATCTTCTTGGAAGCAAGGCTGACGTGGAAGGTCATCTGGCCGTCTTTCACGGTCAGGGTGCCCTTGCCGTCACAGGCTTCGTTGGCGTGGACCATGCTGCTGTCGGTCTCGAAGTCGGCGGTGTAGACGCCGTCCGGCAGGGTGGCAGCGGCCTCCGAAGCAGCCTCCGAGGTCGCGGCCACGGAAGAAGCAGCCGAAGACGCAGCCTCCGAGGCCGCGGCGGAGCTTGCGGTGGAGGAAGAAGCACCGCAGCCGGTGAGGGCGGCGGCCAGAATCAGGGTTGCGGCGGAAAGCGTAAGAAACTGTTTGCAGCGCATCGATCAAATACCTCAAAAAATCAAAATTTCAGATGGGTGGGAGCCTCCTCCTCATGCGGGGGCGGCTCCCATAAAAATTGCCCGAAAAGATTTCTCCCTTCGGGCAATGAAATGCGGGATATTAGCCGTTCAGGGAATCAATGGCGGCTTTGGTGTGGGCAATGTAGAGCTGCTGGATGTCGTCGATCTCACCCAGACCATTGATCTGGCAGTCGATGGAGTCGAAGGCACCGGCGGCCTTGAACTGGCTCAGCCAAGAATCGGCGTCCTCGCCGGCCATATCGTTGTTGGCGTGGTCACCGGCAACGACCATCAGCGGGCGCAGGACCACCTTGGTGTAACCGGCAGCCTTGACGGCTTCGATCACGTTCTCACAAGCGGTCTCCTCCGGCTCGCCTTCGACGGTGCCGATGAAGACGTTGTTGTAGCCAAGGGTGCCCATGGTGGTCTGCATCTGGCTGTAGCTGACCTTTGCGGTGTGAGAGGTGCCGTGGCCCATGAAGACGAAGGCCACACCGTCGGCAGCAGCGGCGTCGAGGCTGTCGTAACCGGCTTCCTTCACGGCAGCGGCGGTCACAGCCTTGGCAACGGCTTCCTTGTCGGCGTTGATGACGGCAGCGTCGGAACCGACCTCGCCCAGCAGGGGCTCTGCCACGGCGACGGATTCAAACTTGTCGCGGTAGGAGTCGATCATCTCCATCATCTCGTCGTACTCGGCGCCGTGCATCAGGTGGGTGGGCTGGACCACGAGGTTCTTCACGCCGTTGGCCACAGCGCGATCCATGGCCTGCTGCATGTTGTCGATCTTCTCGCCGTCACGGGCCTGCACATGGTTGATGATGATCTGGGCGGTGAAGGCACGGCGGACCGACCAATCCGGGTAAGCTTCCTGCAGAGCATCCTCGATGCCCTTGATGTCGGCCACGCGGCTGTCGTTGAAGGAGGTGCCGAAGGAGACCACCAGCAGCTCATTGTCGCCGATGTTGTCCTCGTTGCGGCTGTCGTCCTTGGAGGCATCGCCGGTGTCGCGGCCAAAGTAATCGGGGTCGGCCTCTTCGCCCTCGACCAGCTCCTTCTGTGCGTCGGTCAGAGCGTCCCAAGCAGCCTTGGCGGCAGCGCACTGCTCGTCGGTGTTGTCGTTGCGCTCCTGCACATAGATGGCGTCGATCAGATCGGCAACGTTCTTTGCAGCCAATTCATCGGCCTCCTCACTGGAAACTTCGCTGGATGCGGCGGTAGAGCCTGCCACGCTGGAAGCAGCGGTGCTGGATGCGGACCCGCCGCAGCCGGTGAGCACACCGGCGCAGAGGGCGAGGGCGGTCAGAGCGGCCGCCGCCTTGTGGATCGTGCGTTTTCTCATGTTCTGTGTTCCTTTCCTGTTTTGGATACATTCGTTGGAACCGGACAGAAAGGTACAGGAAAGAGAACCTGACCAAACAAAAAGGCCCCTTTTGCTTGCGGGATGGCAAAACAAAAAGGACCTTTTCCAGTGATTCAGGCTTTTTGGGTACAACCAATTCCTCGTGATTTGGAGCATACGCTCCCGTACCAACAACCGGCAGGTTTCCTGACTGAAAGATCACCGCCCTCCGCCGCCTTCCCAGAGCAGATGCTCCAGTGACCGGTGCCCAAAGCACCCAGACGGGGGACTCCCTTATCACAGTGACGAGATCGTGCGGGATTGTGCACCCGCTTCCCTTTTAACATTTCTGCCCTTCGCTTATCAGCAAAATGACAAAACGCACCGACTGTTTTCTATTCAGTTCGCTAGAAAGTATAGCACACACACGAGAAAAACGCAAGCGATCACAGCCATTGCTGCAACACGTCGTTCAGCTTGTTCAGGTCGAGGGGTTTTGCGATGTGATCGTTCATGCCCGCATTGCGGGAGAGGATGACATCCTCGGCAAAGGCGTTGGCCGTCATGGCAACGATGGGGATGGTCTGCCCGCCGTGGAGCGTCTGGGCCCGGATGGCGGCGGTGCTCTCGTAGCCGTTCATCAGCGGCATCTGGATGTCCATGAAGATCAGATCGTAATAGCCGACGGGGGCTGCTGTGAACTTTTCTACGGCCTCCCGGCCGTTCTCGGCACACTCGATGGAGACGCCGGTCATCCCGATAATCTCCTTGGCGATCTCGCGGTTCAGCGCGTTGTCCTCCACCAGAAGGATGCGCTTGCCGGTGTAATCGCAGCGGGCCAGCTCGTCCAGTTCGTTCCGGTCGGCGGCGTTCGGTTTACCCGACACGAGATTTTTCAGCGCAGCGGTCAGGCGGGAGCGGAAGAGCGGCTTTGCAATGAAGTCGTTGACCCCGGCGGTGCGGGCCTCGTCCTCGATATCCGTGTAGTCGTAGGCCGTCAGCACGATGATGGGCAGTGCCTTGCCGAGTTTCTGTCGGATGCACCGGGTCAACTCGACGCCGTTCATGCCCGGCATCTTCCAGTCCACGAGGACGGCGAAGTAATCGTTGTGTGCCTCGTGGCGGGCCGCGGCGCGGGCCACGGCTTCCTCGCCGGAGGTGGTCCACTCGCCGTCGATGCCCACTTCCTGCAGCATCTCGACCGTGCTCTCGCAGCACAGCACATCGTCATCCACTACGAGGACCGGCAGATGGGCCAGCTCGTCGATCTGCTCGGTGGAACGGTTTTGCAGTTTCAGGAAGATGGTCACGGTGAACTTGCTGCCCTTGCCCAGCTCGCTTTCTACGTCGATGGTGCCGTTCATCATGTTCACGGCGTTCTGAGCGATGGCCATGCCGAGGCCGGTGCCCTGAATTTTGGTGGTGCGCTTGTCATCCGCGCGGGTGAAAGGCTCGAACAGGATCTTCTGGAACTCCGGCGTCATGCCGATGCCGTTGTCTTTCACGGTGAACTGGTAGCAGCCTACGCCGGGGGAGTGGGTCGGCTGCTCGGCGATGGAAAAGACGATGCGGCCACCGTCCGGGGTGTACTTGATGGCGTTGCTGAGGATGTTGGTGATGACTTGCTGGATGCGCAGACTGTCGCCGTAGACGTCCTCATGTTCCAGCTTGTGCAGGTGGACATCGAGGCTGTGGCCGTGGGCGGCGATGCTGCCCTTGTTGATGCCAATGAGGTCGTCCACCAGTTCGGCCAGATTGAATGCTTCCTCGCTGAGCACGACCTTGCCGCTCTCAATGCGGGACATATCCAGCACTTCGTTGATCAGGCCGAGCAGATGGTGGCTGGACTGGGTGATCTTCCCCAGACAATCGGCCACCCGCTCCGGGTTGTTGATGTTGGCCCCGGCAATGGCTGTCATGCCGACGATGGCGTTCATGGGGGTGCGGATGTCGTGGCTCATGTTGGAAAGAAACTCGGTCTTGGCGCGATTGGCGCGGTTGGCCGCGTCATAAGCATCCTTGAGGGCCTTGCGGGAGGCGATCTCCGTCTTCTTTTCCTGCGTGACATCCTGTGCGACGAAGAGGGCCTGTTCCACCACGCCGTCCTTCCACGAGACGGGCAGAATGGCCATGGTCTTGAACTGGGTCTCATCTTTGGTGCTGTACTCGAAGCGGTAGATGTCGTCCGGGGTGCGGAGCTGCTGGCGCAGGTGAGCGGGGGAGAGGCTCTCTTCCAGCGTCCGTTCGCCGCCGATGGGCTGGAACTGCGCGAGGAAGTAGGCCACAAGGTCGTGGTAGCAGCCGCTGGAAGGGCGGCTGGCGGCGGAGAGCATGTTGTAGAAAGTGTATTCATCCGTGGAAAGGTTGCACAGGAAGTACCGATCCACGAGCTTGACCGTGCTTTGCAGCAGCATGTCCATGGCTTTGTTCTGCTGGGTCAGCGCGGCGATCTGGGCGGCCTCCTTTTTGGAGTCGGTGATGTCGCGGATGAAGACGATGGCATAGCGGGGGTCTCCGGCGGTCTCGCCGGGCATGACGACGTTCCGCACCCAGCGTTCCTCGCCGTTCAGCCGGAGGCGGCACTCAAAGCTCAACTCCGGGCGGTTCTGCCGGAAGCGCTGGATGATGTAGCTGCGGTCAAAGATCATGGCCACGGCGTCCCGGTCTGCGGGCGCAATGAAGCGGTCGCGGTAGGAGCAGACCAGCGCATCCCACGAGGGCTGCTCGAAGGCGCTCAGGAAGGAGGGGGCCTCCTTGAGGGGGTCGAAATGATCGGTCTGGAGATCGACGTAATATTCGCAGAGGTTGGATTCTGTGTAGGCGCGGTGGAAGGCCTCGCTCTTTTTGACGAGAAGTTCCGCCTTTTTTTCCTTGTCCACATTGACGAAAACGCCCACGAAGCGGCGGATGGTGCCGTTCAGGCGGCGGCTGGCCTCGGCGCTGTCCCGGAACCACTCATAATGACCGTCGGGCAGACGCATCCGGTACTCGACATCGTAGGGGCTGGCACCGGTCCGGTCAGAGAGGGCACGATCCAGCGCGGCCAGCACCGGGCCCCGGTCGTCCGGGTGGATGAGGGCAGACCAAGAGTCCAGCGTGTTGGGAAAATCCAGAACGTCGTGGTAGCCCAGCATCCGGCGGAACTCATGGCTGTAGACCACGCCGGTGGGGGAGCCGGCTTGGTCACAGTCGATGTACCATATGCCGGAGCGCATGACGCTGTTGACGAGGTGAAGGTTCTGGCGGACCCAGTCCATCTGGGCGGAAAGGATCCAAATGGGGGCACCGTCGCTGTTGATGGAGTCCGTTTTGTACAGCCGTGCAAAAATGGGCACGCCGTCCTTCGTCAGCAGCTGGCCGTCGCCGTCTGCGGTGATGAGGGGCCAGCGCTCCGGCGCCAGAAAGCTCTGGTTCTCGCCGTAGAACAGGGCCCGGAGCGAACAGCCGGTGACACGGCAGAAATCTTCGTATTCATAACCGAGATCTTTTAAAAAGAAACCGCTCACATCCGTGATGGTGAGCGCTTCATCATACAGGCCTACCACTACGCCGACCGGCTGGCTGCGCTGGACGGTGTTCTGGATGGCGGCGATGCTTTCGGGAGTCAGCTTGGAGGTGTTCCGGGAGTAGAGGACATCCTCCTGCAGAGTGGTACATTCCATGTGTAGATCTCCTTCGAAAAATGTCGAAAATCATACGCTTGATGCTTTTTTCATTTTACCACTGCGGCAGGGCCTTGGCAAGGGATTCGGCCATTTATAATAGGTATAAAAACCGGAAAAACGGCTGCCGAAAAAGGAAAGCGGAAAAATTTTGAAAAAAGCTGTCGCAGAGTGTTGACAGGGGAGGTGGGATGTGATAATATGTAGCTACGGAACGGAGGCGGACGAAAGAAAGCCTACGGACTGCAGAAAAGGTTTTCTGAATTGAATATCCTCGGCAAAGCAGTCGAAAGACTGTGACGCAAAGCTATAGGGCCTGTAAAATGGCAGCCAGCTGCTTCTCGGACAGAACACAACCATGTGGAATGTCGAGTGACCCTCATCTGAATTTCAGGTGTTGATTTGCCGAAGTGTGTCAGCAGATCAACACCTTTTTTCATTATAATTCTTCTCTTACGGAAGAAGGACGTCAAAACTGAATATTCTCGGCAAAGCAGTCGAAAGGCTGTGACGCAAAGCTATAGGGCCTGTAAAATGGCAGCCAGTTGCTTCTCAAAACGGACACGCAGTGCCCGCCCTTTGAGCGACCTCCATCTAGGAATACTAGGTGTCGATTTGCCGAGTGTGTTTTGGTAGATCGACACCTTTTTTCGTAGGGTCACTCAAAAGAGGGTAATACGATGCGTAACACTACGAAAAACGTCCTGAAGAACCTGCTCCTGTGCGCTGCAATGTTCTGCCTGATGATGGTCATGGCAATGCCCGCACACGCTGCAACTTCCAATGGCGTCGAGCTGCTGAGCCTCATCAACAACGAGCGCGCAGCCAATGGCATCGCTCCTCTGGCCATCGGCAGCACCGAGCTGAACGCAGCCGCTCAGGCCCGCGCCGAAGAGCTGGCAACCAACTACTCCTACAACCGCCCCAATGGCAGCCGCGAGTTCACCGTCCTCGCTGAGTACGGCATCAACGAGATCGAAGTTGGCGAGAACTACTGGGCAGCTTCCGATTCCGCTGAAGATGTCTTCGCAACTTGGAACCGTTACGATTTCTTCCGTGCCCGCATGATGAGCAAGGACGCCACCCACGTTGGCATCGGCTACTACGAAGGCGGCGAGTACGGCAACTACTGGGTCATGATCTTCACCTACGCTCCCAACACCAGCAATAACCAGTTCGCACAGGAGCTCCTGACTCTGGTGAACAACGAGCGCACCAAGAACGGCCTCTCCGCGCTGACTCTGGGCGATGCAAACCTGAACGCAGCCGCTGAGAAGCGCGCACAGGAAGTTGCAAAGACCGCTTCCCACACCCGCCCCGATGGCACCAACTGCTTCACCGTTCTGGGTGAGTATGGCGTCAAGCAGACCGGCGAGGGCGAAGGCGAGAACATCGGCTGGGGCGAAGCTTCTGCTCAGGAAGTGTTCGACTCTTGGATGGCTTCCGACAGCCACCGCGCAAACATTCTGAACCCCTCCGCTACCGAGATGGGCGTTGGCTACTACTTCGATGCCACTTCCGCTTGGGGCCACCAGTGGGTGCAGCTCTTCGTCTGATAAGAGCTTCTTCAAAATGATATCTCCGTGCTTCAAATAAATCCGGGGGAAGGCCCGGCACGAGCAGCCGCTCGTGCCGGGCTTTTTCTTTGTGCGGATTTATGCTATACTAAACTTGACCAATTGCAGAAAACAGGAGGAACCAGCGTGGAGGATTACCGCACCGTCCGGGGCACAGCCATCGGCGAATACGAAGAGAAGAAGAGCCGCTTCATTGCGCAGCTCTCGTTTGCAGACAGTGAGGAAAAGGCCGTGGCCTTTCTGGAGCAGGTGCGGGCGGCCAACCGCACGGCGCGACACAACGTGTACGCTTACCGTCTGCGGGAGGGCAACCGGGAGCGCTATTCCGACGACGGCGAGCCCGCCAAGACGGCCGGCACCCCGGCGCTGGAGGTACTGCAGCACAGCGGCCTGACCGACCTGATCGTGGTGGTCACCCGGTACTTCGGCGGCGTGCTGCTGGGCACGGGCGGCCTTGTCCGTGCCTACACCACCGCCACGGCCCGTGCGCTGGAAGCCGCCGAGGTCGTCACGGTGCGCAGCGTGGTGGAGCTGGAAGTTACGGTGGACTACTCGCTCTATGAGCGGGCGGCTCTGCTCATCAACGGGGCGGGGGCGAAGCTTGCAGACCCCCAGTTCACCGACCGCGTGACCCTGCGCTGGCAGATGCCCGAAGGCACTGAGCCGCCTTTGCTGGAACAGCTCCGGGAGCTGACGCGGGGCGCAGCGCAGGTGCGCGTTTCGAAGCCGTTTTACGCACCCTTTTGATGCCCTCTCAGTCACGCTTCGCTCTGAGATCGGCAGCGTCGAGCGGTTCGCGGGCAGGTTTATTTTTTGGATTGACAGCGATTTTCCCCCTTCGACAGGGCCGATTTGCTAAAATAGCGGCGGGGAAGGGGGCGCAGAAACGAAAGCGAGGGATTTCGGATGGATGTACGTCAGCGTACCGAAGAGATCGAGCGGCTGACCTTTGCCCCATGGGCGACCTTCAGCGATGCCAGCCGGGGCCGGGTAAGGCCGGAGCCGCAGGACCCCATCCGCCCCATGTTCCAGCGGGACCGGGACCGCGTGCTCCACTGCAAGGCGTTCCGGCGGCTCAAGCAGAAGACGCAGGTCTTCCTCTCGCCGGAAGGCGACCTCTACCGCACCCGGCTGACGCATACGCTGGAAGTTTCGCAGATCGCCCGCACCATTGCCCGCGCCCTGCGGCTGAACGAGGACCTGACCGAAGCCATCAGTCTGGCCCACGACCTTGGGCACACTCCCTTCGGCCACGCGGGCGAAAGCGCGCTGGACAAGCTCTGCCCGGACGGCTTCAAGCACTACCGCCAGAGTCTGCGGGTCGTGGATAAGCTGGAAAAGGACGGCAAGGGCCTGAACCTGACGTGGGAGGTGCGCAACGGCATCATCACCCACACCAAGGGCACATGGGCGGCCACGCCGGAAGGGCGCATCGTTCGGATGGCGGACCAGATCGCCTTCGTCAACCACGATATCGAGGATGCGGTCCGCGCCGGGGTGCTGGACCCGGCCACCCTCCCCAAGGAGTGCACGGCGGTGCTGGGCGAGACGAAATCCAAGCGCATCACGACCATGATCAACAGCATCCTGCTCCACAGCGACGGCGATGTGGCCGTGGGCAGCGAGGAGGAAGAAGCCTTCCTTGCCCTGAAGGACTTCATGTACGCCAACGTCTACACCGACCGCACCGCCAAGCGGGAAGAGCAAAAAGTGGAAAAGGTTCTCACGGAGCTTTACGAGTATTACCTGATCCACATCGACCAGATGTCCAACTTCTACTTGCAGCTGGCCTATCAGGAGGGCAGGGACCGGGCCGTGACCGACTACATCAGCGGCATGAGCGACGAGTTCGCCATCCGGACCTTTGAGGATGTGTTCGTGCCCCGCAAGTGGCACGTATTATAAAAGGAGCGGGAAAAAGACAAAATGATCCCACACGAATATATTGAAGAGCTGACCCGCCGGACGGACATCGTGGATCTGGTGGGCAGCTATGTCCAACTGAAACGGAAGGGCCGCCTGTACGGCGGGCTGTGCCCCTTCCACAGTGAGAAGACCCCCTCGTTCTATGTTTACCCGGACACCCAGAGCTTTTACTGCTTTGGCTGCGGGGCGGGCGGCGACGCCATCACCTTTGCGAAAAAGATCAACAGCATCAGCTATGGCGAGGCCGTCAAGCTGCTGGCTGGCCGCGCCGGGATGCCGGAGCCGCAGGAGGACGACAAGACCGGGCGGATGCGCAGCCGCATCCTCTCGATGAACAAGGAGGCCGCGCGGTTCTTCCATGCCTGCCTGAACTCCACGGTGGAGGAGGCCCGTCAGGCCCGCGCCTACTGGCGCCGCCGCGGCTTGGACGATAAGACCATCGTTCGGTTCGGCCTCGGCTATGCCCCCAACGACGGACAAGCTCTGTATCAGTTCCTGCGGGATAAGGGCTACAACCAGCAGGAGCTGGACGCCAGCGGCCTGTTCAAGCGCAGCCAATCGGGCCGCATCTACTGCCTGTTCTGGAAGCGGGTCATGACGCCCATCTTCGATCTGCGCGGCAACATCATCGCCTTTGGCGGGCGCGTGCTGGACGACTCCAAACCGAAATACGTCAACAGCCCGGAAACGCTGGTCTATCATAAATCGGAGACGGTGTTCGCGCTCCAGATCGCGAAAAAGAGCGCGTCCCGGCGGTTCGTCCTCTGTGAGGGCTACATGGACGTCATCAGTATGCAGCAGGCGGGCATCGATACCGCCGTCTGCGCCTGCGGCACGGCTCTGACGCCGGAGCAGGTGCGGCTCATCAGCGAGTACGCGGAGGAGGTCATCCTCAGCTACGACTCGGACGAAGCGGGCCAGAAGGCGACCCTCCGCTCGCTGGAACTGTTCCGGAACAGCCCGGTGCGGGTGGGGGTGCTCCAGATCCCCGGCGCAAAGGACCCGGACGAGTACATCAAAAAATACGGGGCCCAGCGGTTCCAAGCCCTGCTGGACGGCGTGGGCAACGCGCTGGATTTCCGGCTCAAGCGGCTGCGGGATCAATATGACCTGAAACAGGATGCCCAGCGGCTCGAATACGTCCGCGAGGCCGTGGACATGCTGGCCGAACGCTCCAACCCCACGGAGCAGGAGGTCTACGCCGGGCGGCTGGCCGAGGAGACGAACATCTCCAAAACGGCCATCATGACCCAGTTGGCTGCCGCCGTGAAAAAGGCGGGCAACAAGCGCCGCAGGGACCAGAACCGCGCCCGGCTGCAGTCCGGCGAGATGAACCAGATCAGCGTTCCCTACAGCGCGGGCGGCTCACAGGCGCTGGGCGTGGCCTCGGCGGAGCAGCGGCTCTTGGCGGCTCTGCTGCGGGAGCCGAGCTACATTCCGCAGGTGCGGGCTCAGCTCTCCCCGGACAAGTTCCTACTGCCCCAGCAGAAAGAGCTGTATCAGGCCATGCTGGACTGCCAGCAGCAGGGGGTGGAGGTCAGCCTTTCCACCCTCCACGGCTTTGTGCAGAGCGAAGAAGCACTGAATGAACTGAGCCGTCTTGCGGCACAATACAGTGATGTCAACTGTACCCCGGAAGACATCGGGTTTTATCTGGACCGCATCGCCCGCGGGACCCCCATGGCGAACAAGGCGGCCCAGATGTCGAATGAAGATCTAGAACGATATCTCCAGTCGATGCGAGAAAAGAAACAGGGCAGCGCCCCTGCGGAAGACTGAACTGCTCCCTTTCCTCCCGGCTGGAGTCGGAAGGAGAAGGAATTATGCGGAAAATGTCACAAACAGAGGAATTGGCAAAGATTTTGGCGGCTCGTGCCCGGCGGCACACCCTGACGCCGGAACAGGTCAGCCGTGCGATGGACGAGCAGGATTATGACGTTGCCGGGCTGGATGCGCTGTATGCGGAGCTGGAAGCCCGCGGTATCCGCGTGGCCGAGGAGGAACCGGATGTCCCGCTGCTGGACGAAGCGCAGATCGGGCGGTTGGAGCATGAGCTCTCGGCGGAGGGCGTTGCGCTGGATGACCCGGTGAAAGCCTACCTGAAAGAGATCGGCCGGGTGCCGCTGCTTTCCGCCGAAGAAGAGCGGGCATTGGCCCGTGCCGCCAAGGCAGGGGACATGGAAGCCCGGCAGAAGCTCAGCGAAGCGAACCTGCGGCTGGTGGTCTCGGTGGCCAAGCGCTATGCGGGCCGGGGGCTGCCCTTCCTTGACCTCATCCAAGAGGGCAACCTCGGCCTGATGAAGGCGGCGGAAAAATTTGAACCGGACAAAGGCTTCAAGTTCTCCACCTATGCAACGTGGTGGATCCGCCAGTCCGTCACCCGCGCCATCGCCGACCAAGGCCGGACCATCCGCATCCCGGTGCATTTGGTGGAGCACATCAACCGGGTCAAAAAGACGGCGGGGGAACTGCTTCGGAAAAACGGCCGGGAACCGACGGCGGAAGAGATCGCCGTCCGTTTGGAGATGGAGCCTGACCGGGTGCGGGAGCTTTTGCAGTTGTCGCAGGAACCCATCAGCTTGGAAACGCCGGTGGGGGAGGAGGAAGACGCCCATCTGGAGGATTTCATTCAGGATGAGGAGGCCGGGGTCCCCGTGGACGAAGCGGGCCGCCAGCTGCTGCGGCAGGAGCTGATGAGCGTCCTCAAGAGCCTGACGCCCCGCGAGGAGCGGGTACTGACCCTGCGGTTCGGTCTGGAGGACGGCCAGCCTCGCACCTTGGAAGAGCTGGGGCGGGAGTTCAACGTCACACGGGAGCGCATCCGCCAGATCGAAGCCAAGGCCCTGCGTAAGCTCCGCCACCCCAGCCGCGCCAAACGGCTGAAGGATTATCTGGAATAAGAACGATGCAAAAGCACCCTGCCGGCCGGGGTGCTTTTGCTTTGCGGAAAACAAGAGTCAACCTGTACAAAATGCACAAGGGTGTTTTAGGTGAGAACGTGCAAAAACAAAAAATCAAGGCCCAAAATGAGCAAAGCATACACGCTTCCGTGCGTGCGAAGAAAGAGGGCACTTGACAAAAAAATTGGCCTGAAATGCGAAAAATGGCTTGACAACAAGGCTTTATGGGTGTATACTGCATTAGTATCACATAATGGCCTAGTGCGCCAAAAAGGGAGTTTGCATTCGACCGGCCGAAAGGCACGGAAGGAAAAGTTTGTGAAAAACGCCGAACTTCCTTCGAGGATACGGGTCGATTTATGTGTGTCTGCTCAAATTTGACCCGTATAACGCAACATCCGTAGAGTATAAAAGTAAGGAGTGGTTGATTTTATGATGAAAGTCAAGCCCGTAAAGCTCGGCAAAACCGAGCGCATG
>PPYF01129341.1_pt1 | contig 58588 bp, 47 predicted proteins | sample 1559871 | NCBI WGS metagenome assembly PPYF01 (sample SAMN08240021, study PRJNA423297) | Human gut metagenome, whole genome shotgun sequencing project. | reverse complement strand
GGAAGAGATACTGACGATAGCGATATTGGCAATCCTAAGCGGATGCACGCAATTCACAGAAATGGAGCTATTCGGTAAAGAGCGTGAAACATGGCTGGGAGGTTTTTTAAGATTAAAGAATGGGATACCCTCGCACGACACATTTGGCGATGTCTTTTCAGCAATCAAGCCGGAAGAATTGCGTACGGGCTTTGGAGTTGAGGGAAATTGGCCGAATTAGTTGAAACGAAACGATTACTTCTCCGTTGCTGGCAAGATGATGATGCAGAAGAACTTTACAAAATTTGTCTTGCCCCCAGATTGAGACTTTCCGGAGTGAGTTCATGCAGGAATATAGAAGAAAGCCGAAGTGCCAGCGGTTTCAGGTGACCACCGCTATGGACGGTTTTCTCCAAGACGTGACAAATTCGCTGCTGTATGATCTGAGGTTGTGATGATTATGAAGATATGGTATGATATGTTAAAATAGAAAATGCAGGTATGATGCTATGAATGGTCAGAACAGGGCCGATATCAAAATCGGCGCACAGGTGAAAATCGTACTCAAAAAAGACCAGCCCACCGGTAAGCTGACCGAGGGGGTGGTCGCGCGGATTTTGACCAAAAGCCTTCATCATCCCCACGGCATTAAGGTGATGTTGGAAGACGGGCAGGTCGGCAGGGTACAGGAAATAGGTTGAGTGAAAATTCATAAGCTGTCGTTATCCGTGGATATAACAAATATTTGGCATGAGGAGGCGAAGCGTATGATCTATATGACCGGCGACACGCACGGCGAATTTGAGCGGCTCGGGAGCAAGCATTTTTCCGGCGGCCTTGGCGACTATTTGATCATCTGCGGCGACTTCGGCGGCATCTGGGACGATTCCTATCAAGAGCAATACTGGCGGAAATGGCTTTCCGAAAAGCCGTTTACCACGCTTTTCATAGACGGCAATCATGAGAGCTATGACCGGTTGTCCGCATATCCTGTGACCGAATGGCACGGCGGAAAGGTACACAGGATTGCGGATAATCTTTTTCATCTGATGCGCGGGCAGGTTTTTGAAATCGACGGTGTGCGCTTCTTTACTTTCGGCGGCGCGTCCTCCCATGATATCGACGCCGGTATCCTCGAGCCCAACGATCCGGATTTTTTAGCCAAACGCAAAAAACTCGACCGGAAGAGGGCGCTGTACCGCGTCAACCACGTTTCGTGGTGGGCGGAAGAACTGCCGTCGGAAGAAGAGCAGGAAGAGGGATTGTACAATCTCGAAAAATATCATCATCAAGTGGACTGCATCCTTTCGCACTGCGCTCCGTCTTCCGTACAGGATATTGTCAGCGGGGGCTTTTACAGGCACGATCGCCTGACCGATTATCTCGACCGCATCAAAGATCTATGCGATTTCAAGATTTGGTTTTTCGGGCATTATCACGCGAACGAACGAGTTGGGGAAAAATTTGTACTGTTGTATGACAAGGTTGTCGCGCTGGTGGATTTTTTGCGTGACGATAGCAGCGTTTTCTCCTGAAACGGGTAGAGGGTAGCGAACCGGAAAAACCGCCCGCCTGTTTGCACAAGCGGGCGTGAAAAGCGGTATGGACTTCAATATTCCGTACTCAGCAGGAAATCCGCAACATGCATCGTCCGAATGCCCTCGTAGTTGCCGCCCGCAAATTCGTCGGTGCGCAGCACATACTTTGGGTAATTGTCGCGGATTTCAAGTAGCCGGTTATATTCCCTCTGTTTGGTTTCTTCGCTTTCGATTTTCTGCGTCACCTGCACATAGAGCTTCTCGTTCTGCCGTACCGCCACAAAATCGATCGTTCCGTCGCCTGTTTTCCCGACATGGACGATATAGCCCCGACGACAAAGCTCCAGATAGACGACGTTCTCAAGACTGGACGCAACGCTGTCAGCGTTGTAGCCGAGAACGCTGTAGCGAAGCGCGGTGTCGGCGAGATAAAATTTTTCCTGCGTTTTCAGGATTTCCTTCCCCTGCAGGTCGTAGCGGGAGCAGCGGTGCAGCAAATAGGCCTTTTCAAGCTTTTCTAAATAACTGTATACCGTTTCGTTATCCAGCGCCCGATGCTCCGATTTGAGATAATCGGAAATCGACTTGGCAGAGAAGGTATTGCCGACGTTATTGAAGGTGTATTTTACAACGCGTTCCAGCTGGTCGATTTTTCGCACCTGATTCCGTTTCACGATATCGGAAAAGATGATGGAGTTATAGATGTCCCGGACTATTGTGTAGAGTTCGTCCCCAGAGTATTTCTGTAAATGCGTCGCCGGAAAACCGCCCAGACGGATATAGTCCGCAAGCTCTGCCTTCGGGTCGCCGACCGGCTCGTACGTTGCCTTGAACGTGAGATATTCCTGAAACGAGAGTATGAACACCCGAAAAGCGATATACCGTCCGGTCAGATAGGTCGAAATTTCAGAGGACATCATGCGGGAGTTGGAACCCGTCACATACAGGTCAACATCAAAATCGGACGCCAGAGAATTGACGACCTTTTCCCAACCTATGATTTCCTGCACCTCGTCGAGGAACAGATAGGTTTTTCCGTCGGGGGAAAGCCGCTCTTTGATCGCAGCATACATCTGTTTCGCCGTCATATCCTCGTATTCCATCGAATCAAACCGATAGCTCACGATGCGCTCGTCGGAAATATTTCGCTCTGTTTTCAGTTTCTCCATGATCATTTTTAAGATTGTGGACTTCCCGCAACGGCGCACTCCCGTGAGAATTTTGACAAAGGGTGTGTCCACATACGCCATGATGCGGTCCACATACATGGGTCTGTCAATCATGATAACCACCTCCTATCGTTTCAAGTTGATGACTGAAATTAATTATACCGCAAAACCACTAACGAGTCGATAGATTTTGCGGTTATAAATCGCAAAACTTCTAAAACTAGTGCGTGGGTAATAATCTGCATCACTTGTCCCGCGAGTATAAAGGACTGACAGGGAGAACTCTGACGGATTATGTCACCAGCCCAGGATTTATTTATGATAGCCACTATGAATGGCAAGATACCAAGTCGGATACCATAGTTGTCAAGCTTCTCGAAGGTGTCAAAATTTTGCGCTACAACTGCATATGACCGTTTTTTGTTTGCAGATGGAGCATATCTTGCACAAGCTCAGAATACATGATAAAATTATTTTATGGACTAGTCGGAATTCCGATATTAGATTGTTGAACTATATTAGCAATATAAAGGGAAAATCTTATGTAAAGAGGTTACTGCGCATGAATTTCAAAGGCACGGAAAAGTTAATCTCTGTCACGGGCAAATTTATAAATGCCGATAATTACAACATTCGGACGAAAGGACACAAGAATTATCGAGGCGTTGAGTATACGGCAGACTATGTTGAGATAATTAACGATCCGCACAACTCTGTCAGTTTTGAAGTTACAGAAAATGAAATAATTGTATTTTTCTTTACCGATCATGTACATTTTAATGACTATGCCATGGATTTAGAAGATAACGAATCGGATTATATTGAAAGAGCCGCAGAGTTTTTGGAAAACCTGTTTACCTTGCCGATTGAGAGAAAATACACTGTGAAAGGAAACAAGGTTATTCGTGATGAAAGCATGTTTATACAATCGCAAACGGAGAAAGAAAGTTGTGGGGGAGTTACATTTTGCTTTGCAGGCATTAAAAATATTTTGAAAAAGAAAAGGACCGTCATGGAAGTAAAACGGTTTAACAAGGCAGTAGGTAACTTTACAACTATATAATATATTCAAAGATTTTGGATTATGCAAAAAAGAAATACATCTTGACGATGACATATATCGACATACTTTTTTTGATGTAGGAATTAAGAAATCTTTTGGGAGAATTTAAAAGAGTCCATATTATTACAACCAAATTTTAATGGCATAAGTATGGATACTTTGCTTGAACTCGACAAAAACGGAATGGAAATTGAAGTTGCACAAATTCGGAAAAACATTTGGTGTCTTACCTGTTATCTTACAGAGTATCTTATCAGCAAAATCAGAAATAATATAATTTCAAAAGGAGGACGCCCATGAACTGGGAGCCGTGGACAGGGTGCTATAAAGCAAGCGATGGTTGCACAAACTGCTATTTTTACGGGCCGCATGCAAAACGCTACGGCCAAAACATGATCGAAAAAACAGATAAATTTGATTGGCCAGTAAGAAAGAACACAAAGGGAGAATACCATATCAAAGGCAACAAAATTCTAGCGACCTGTTTTGCGACGGACTTTTTTCTTCCCGAAGCGGATGAGTGGCGTAAAGAGGTCTGGACGATGATCAAGGAGAGAAGAGACATCGATTTCTTGATTTTAACAAAGCGTATAGACCGTTTCCTTGTCTCGCTGCCAACAGATTGGGGCGAAGGCTATGACAATGTAAACATCGGTTGTACGGTCGAAAATCAGGAGTTAGCCGATTACAGGCTTCCCTTGTTTTTATCCTATCCGATCAAGCGCCGGTTTATTGCCTGCGCTCCACTTTTAGAAGCGATCGATTTAACGCCGCATCTTCACGGAGTAGACCATGTCACCGTTGGCGGTGAGACGGGGCGGGATGTCCGCGTATGCGATTGTGATTGGGTGCTTCAACTCCGGGAACAATGCGCGAAAGCAAATGTAACATTCTGGTTTAAAAATACAGGCTCGCTTTTCAAACGGGACGGCGTCGTGGAAAAAATCAATCCATTCAAGCAAACTAGTGTGGCGAAAGAGCTTGGCATCGATATTTCAGATGGTAAGCGGTTATTTTAAGCTGAGAATCGATATGCCGCCAGCGCTACCAAACGGCATAACCTACACCCCGGTTTGCATTGCCAAACAGTTTTTTTGCCGAAAACCGGCCTTTCCTAACTGCCATTCTAACCATTTCTATTGACATCCCATTAGAACCCTCTTGCTGCACCGGGCTGTGACATCGGAAAGACTTGTTTTTCATTCCGATAACCATAAAAAAATTCTGCAGCCATGCGCGCTGTGAGCCGGCCCTATTCTCCTTTGGATTCTACCCCCATCCGCTGATCTCCAGAATCCCGGTAATCACTCGAAAACTAGCCAGGATTTGGAAGTGGGAGGTTTACAAAGTCTGTAGTGGTGTGGGTTGACGGGATTCAAGGGGTTCATAGCCCACCACCAGTTCTAACGGGAATTCTATCAAAACTGAATAAGTGTCTACCGCCAGAAACCCGGGATTGACATACACGGAGAAGTATCGAAGTGGTCGTAACAAGAACGACTTGAACTCAGTTCATCCGCAAGGGCACCTGGGGTTCGAATCTTACCGCCTCCGCCAACGCCGAATCGTGTTCAGCCCAGCAGTAGTTGGTTCATTCAGCAGATCTTGTTACCATGAAACATAAAAATTACATTTTGGGAGGTTGATATAATGCATCAGTACATTTTAGAAGCAAACCGATTCTTTCTTAGACTTCGGTGTTCTGAAAGCGGTCACGCCTGCTCAGTTGAAGTATACCCTCAATACCTGCCGCTGCTTATTTCAGACGGATGCTATGTCTGCGCCGGCCCTTTTGTATTGCCCTTCCATGACTGAAAATCGTTCTTCTTTTTTCTTATTCTCCTGCTGAGCTGCAGACCGCTTTCCGAATAGATCTCCTTTGTTTTCCTTTGCGGCGCAGAGTCGTGTCATCTGTTTATTCAACAAAATCGCCGGTACCGCCAAAAATTTCCTGGATGGCATACGCCTCCGGCTGCGGAAGATAGCGTTTATCGTCTCCAATACTGAAAATACCGTAGTATATCTCAAAGGGCGGGTAGTCAAGCAAGCAATATACATGCATGGTTTCCACATACGGCATCCGGCGTTCCACCAGCCGGTATGCCTCGCGGTAGTATTCGGCAAAACGTTGGCTGCCGGATGCATTGGCATCGTCAGAAAACCCGAATTCGGTGAAAAAGACACGCTTGCCGTCATCGCCGTTGTCGATGGCCACCTGGTAAATTTGCTGGTTGGCCGACACCCAAGCGTCGTCCGGCATTCCGCTGGTGTAGGGATGCCAAGCCAGCGCGTCAAAGTACAAATCCGCGTCCGTTTCGCCCTCTCCGCATTCCCCTGAGGCAATGGCGGCGTAAATCAAACGTAAATCCTCGGCCATGTCCGCCACGCCGTTGACCGGCGCCAGAGCCGGCATGATCGTGCGTGCGTCGGGGTTGGCGGCTTTGATACCGCGATTGGCGTAAAACATCATATCTGCAGTGATGATGGCGTGTTCCCGCCGTGTAAAGGGGTTGGTGCCATCATAATCAACCGGGTGCAAAAATGGCGTATGGTTGGTCTCATTGCCCATCTCCCACAGCTTGATTTGGGGATAATTTTTTGCCAGCGCAAACCAAGTTTCCTCAAACATAGCCAGGAAGCGCATGTAATCCGAATCGGCTGTATGGTCAATATCCGGGACAACCATGACATCGCTGTTCGGTCCGATGACGCCCTCTGGCAGGAACCAGGTACCGCTCATACCGACGATCTGGGTTACACCGCCTTCCAGCAAGCGCTCAATCCACCCATGGTAAGCGTCATGGTAGGGACCGGCAAACACGCCGGGAGAGGCCATCACATCGCGCGCGTTGATTACGAGACGAAACCCCTTGGCGCCGGTGGCAACGGTGTTGTCAATGGCTTTTTCCACATCATATCCGTTTGCTTCTGTCCAGGTAAGAATTTCCATCATGCCGTACAGGACCCGGTCAGGCCCTGCCGGTGTTATCGCCGGCTCCGTGTCCGACGGGTTTGGCGCTTGGTTTCCCGTACATGCGAAAAGACTCAGGCAAAGGCACAGCGTTAGGGAAATCAGACTTGCTCTTTTTTTCATCGGTCCATTCTCCTATCTTGTCTTGTGATTGTTTTTTTCGGGATCAACCAATCTATCCGCCCATGATGTGATGAACCGGCCGGTCTGCGGCCTCCATTCATCGTCCTTACACCAATCTGCCTCATCCGTATCCGGCATGCTGACCATCCAGCCAAAAACTTTCCATGCGTTGATTATATCAAATTCATATTGAGAAAGCAAATGGAGCATTTGCTGTCATATCCACCTGTTAGATTTCAATTTCTTTGTTCAAGCGTTTTCCTCATCAGTCGGTTTCTTTTCCGTTGGCTTTGAAGTTTGTTTTCGTTTTCCAATACGATTGTTTCTCTTTGTCAGTATACTAAAACTATCCCGGAATCGTGGCTTTCAAAGCAGTTGGACGCTTAGAAAGGCATTGGCTTCTTTCCTGTTCTGTGATATGCTTGCTTATCGCAAAGATACGGAATGGGGGAATGCAGGATGAAAGTATTATACCAGGGGCGCGGAAGAACACTTCTGCGACTATTATATCGTAGTCACGGAAGGGCACTTCCGCGATCATGATGCCAGGTGGGCCAGACGGTCGGCGCGGAAATTCAAACGGCTGTTAAATCTGTGATAACGCTTCCTCGATAGGGGAAATAATCGCCTTGCGTTCCTTATCGTCATCGATCTGTTCACACTTGATGCTGCTATCTGTAATTCTGTAAACATTGGAACGGACAGGCGTGCACTTCTGATAATGGAAGATTACCATGTTTGTTTTTTGGGGTACGGAAAGACTGTCGCTTATCGTTCTGTCTAAGGAACTTTTATACGCGATCCCGTCATACCCTAAATTTTTTACATATTCGGCAATGTATTGTGTCGGTATGTAATCGAGAATGTCATCTTCTTTTGTGATGGGCTTTGAAAACAGTTCGGATAAATCGTGAAATAGGTTTTGCTTCGCTTCCGTCATGTTCTTTTGCCTTTCTTTCCTTGTCAAATCCAACAAGGTCATGTTTTCCTTTAGCTTTTCCATTCTTTCTACCTTTGCTTTGTTACAAAACAGTACACAATAGTATGAAAAAAATGATAATGTAATATTGACAATACTGTATACTATACAGTATAATTTGTTCCGGAGGTGATGGGATTGGGCGAAGAAAAGGATTTGCTGGCCGCTATGCAAATGGAGCTGCGGAGAGGAACGCAGGTCATGAGCGTGCTGAGCCAAATGCGCGAACCCAAGTACGGCTATGCGCTGGTGCAGAATCTGGAGGAGAAAGGGGTGCCGATCGATCCCAATACGTTGTACCCGCTGCTGCGCCGCCTGGAGACCCAGGGCTTGCTGGAGAGCAGCTGGGAAACCGGCGGACCGAAACCGAGAAAATATTACCGGCGTACCGCCTATGGGCTGCAGGTCTATACAGAGCTGAAGAAACAATGGCAGCGAATAGCGGCCGATATGAGCAGGCTGATGGAGGAGGATGTGCAATGACAGAACAAGATCAGGATTGGATGAATCGATATATTTATCAAGTGGTACGCCGCTTACCCAAAGACCAGCGAACGGAAGTGGGTCTTGAACTTCAGGAATTGATCGGTGACATGATGGCGGAAACCGGTTCCATAGAGGCAGTGCTAATCAAGCTGGGCAATCCGGCTGAGTTTGCGAAAAAGTATCAGAATTCGAACCATTATTTGATTGGACCGGAATACTATGATACCTACCTGTGGTTTTTGAAAATCGTCTTGGTCTGCACGCTTGCGGCCGTTTTGCTTGCCTCTGTCCTGGAAGGCTTCCTGGCGGGCGCCGCCGCATCGGACACAGCGTATCTGGACAAGGTTATTACCGGGATCGTGGAAGGGCTGGCAGGGGCTATCGCCAACAGCATCCTCTCCTGCGCCTGCGCTTTTGGCGGTGTGACACTGGTTTTCGCTGTCATGGAACGGCAGAAGGTAAAGTTGGAACGGAAAAAAGAATGGTCTGTAAACGACTTGGGGGATCTTAAGGCAGGTGGCAGAACTGTGTGGACACCTGGCTCGCTCGCTCCTATTCCGCACAAGAAGGCGGCGATCAGCCGCGGCGACAGCATCGTTGGAATCATTTTTATCGTTATCTTCTGTGCCTTGCTGATCTTTGCTCCTCGTTTGTTTTCGGTCATATTCCGGGAAGACGGTTCCTTTGTCACCATTCCCGTCTTCAATCTGGCGGAGTGGAATGTGATTCTTCCCGTATTTCTCATCGGCCTGCTGATTGGCTTGGCAGATGAAATCCTCCGGCTCGTGGTTGGCCGCTATTGTACGGCGGTCATGATCAGCAATATCGTTTGCGGCATACTGCAATTCAGCTTGAGTGTGGTTGTGCTGAAAGTATTTCCGTTCTGGAATCCGGATTTTGGTGTGCAGATCCAGTCTTATTTGGACGGACAGCAGAACGGATCTTTGGATTTTCTGGCTAAGTGGAACGGAAATACGGCTGCGAACGCTATCTTAATTCTAATTGGTATCATCACGCTTGCTGAAATCGGAACCACCCTATATAAGACGCTGCGTTACGGTGCAGAGCGGAATTCCCCAGTTGGCTGACACGAATCCCCAGCAAAGAAAGGAAGGAGTATCCTGGATCTTCGAGAGACTGGATGAGAGCCGCATATTGTAAAAAGCAATATGGAAAGAACATGGAATGGGCGATTGTATCGGCGCCGCAAACGGAAATTCGTGCATCCGTGAACCAAAGTACAGAAATCTGACCGGATACCGTCGAAAAATCCACTTGCTATCAACCGTGGTATTGCGGACAGTACCGCAAGTCAAAGCGCATCGATTAGATGTTGTTTCTATTTGGAGGTATTTGCTTGCTCCGTGTGCTCCGGAAGGAGCGGTTGGTCTGCCTGCGGCGCGGTACCGTTTTTGCAAAGCATCCTTGCAACCAGATGCCAAAATAGTTGTTGACAGATAAAAGTGATGTGTTATAATAAAAAAAGAAATGTGACCGATAACATTACTGGATAAAAACGTAAAAGTTTTTGTAACCCTAAAATGTTACCGGTAACATAAAAAGGAGAAAGTAAATGGAATGGAGAACCATTTTTTACATAAAAGTGTGACCGGTAACATTTTGCGCCTATTGTGGGAAGGGGACGAAACATGCTTTATTTTTTATTGATTTGTTCTGTCGTCATGTTATCCTTGTATATGTGCTTGACCAATGCATTCAGCAAAAGGATCATGCGGAACAATGCCGACTTCTTTTTGTTTAATACCATTTTGTCTGTTGTAGCATCCTTTTTGTTTCTTGCCGCTGCAGGTGGGCTTAAGCGGGTCTCTTGGTATACGGTTCTCCTGGGAATTCTGTTTGCCGCCATTACGCTTACGGGGCAGTTTGCCAGTTTGAAGGCGTTCAACTGCGGTCCCATGTCCTATACGGTGCTGTTCAATTCCTGCGGCATGCTGATTCCCGCGGTGGCTGGTGCGCTTTTTTGGCATGAGTCGGTTTCGTGGCTGCAGGCGGCTGGGGTAGCGGTGCTGGTCATTGGCTTTGGAATCGGCACGAATTTTAAGAAATATCAAAATGTTTCCTTACGGTGGCTTTGCTTTGCGCTGCTGCTGTTTTTCTGCGCGGGTATGACGGGCGTGCTTCAAAAAATACATCAGACGTCTCCCTATCAGGAGGAACGGTTTTCCCTATTACTGATCGCTTTTGCACTAATGGGATTGGCATCTTTCTGCTGCTTTCTCAAAGAACGAAGCACCGACAAGGGTAAACGGCGCGTTCCCTTCAAGGCGGCTGTTTTGTTTCCCTGCCTATTGGCCGGCGTTTGTCTTGGCTTTGTGAACGCCGCCAATCTGTATCTGGCAGGAAAGCTGCCAAGCGTCTTGTTTTTTCCGCTGGTCAACGGCGGATCCACTATTTTATGCGGGGTGCTTTCTCTGGCGGTCATGAAAGAACGGCTGAATAGGACACAGCTGATTTCTTTTGTGATTGGTTCGTTGGGCGTGATTTTTCTCGGTTTGGGTTGATTGGCGATCCAACTAATTGGATTTACAATAAATAGAAATGAAGGAGGAAGTAGTATGGTGAACAGAAAGAAGCAGACTGTGGTTCTTTGGGGAATCCTTCTGGCGGCATTGCTGTCTGCGCTGTGGGTTGGAGCGGCGGCAACATGGACCGTACAGGCAGAGGATAGTCTCTATCTGACTGAGATACAGGACAGATGGGGCGACTATCGTGTGCTGGAAGATCGGATCGGCGTGGATACCGCGCACAGCGGAGACCCGATTGTGATTGGAGAGAAGTCGTATGAAAGAGGAGTGGGAATGCATTGTATGCCGGAGGATCCAACCTATCTGGAAATCAACCTATCCGGCCTTTCTTATTCTTCGTTTTGCGCCGAAGTGGGCATGATGGCACAAGGAAGCGCTTTCCTGGATTGGGCGTCCGCTTCCTTCTCCGTCCTGGTAGACGGAGAGGAAAGGGCGGCCACGGAGGTGCTGTATTATCGGGATAGCGCAGTGTTTCTGGCGGTGGATATTACCGGCGCGAAAACGCTGCGCCTGCAAATGAGCAACGCCGGGAGCCATAGCTGCGATTGGTGTGTTTGGGGCGATGCTAGATTATCCGTTAAGTCGGCAGCCGAATTGCTCCGGGAATACGAGGCATCCGTAACGCCCTCTCCGATCCCCACCGCGGCGCCCACACAGGATCCCGGGCTAAAGGATCAGAACAAAGCCTACATCAGCGATCTGGTCTGGGAGAAATGGAACGCGTACGGAGAGGATGGTATCTCGCGTGACACCAATCTAAGCGACGAGGATTTTTACTTATATGACCAATATTACGAGAAAGGAATTTGTATCCATGCCGCTCCCGGCGGTGGATTTGTGGAAATCAACATTGCCGGTCTTGGATTTCAGACATTTGCCGCCTATGTCGGAATTCCGGAAAGCATGGCGCATGATCTCAGCATGGGATCGGTCCAGTTTGTGGTATATGCCGATGGCCAGGAAGTGAAACGAAGCGGTACCAAAAAGTTGGACGATCAGGAGGCGGAAGTGCTTGTGGTAGATATTAAGGATGTTTCTGTCTTAAAACTGCTGGTGGATCCGCTGGAGGATGGCATCGCCGGTGACTGGGGGGGCTGGGCCAACGCGCTGCTGTCCAAATCCAGCGATCTGGAGGAAGTGCTGGCCACACCGGTTCCGACTCCCACTCCGATACGGACAGAGCGGCCGACTCCGACCAAGAAATTGACTGTATCGCCGCCTTCCACCCCGGACAGCGGAACGCCATCTTCCGGATGGACGGGTATTGTCCTTATTGGCGGGATCATAGCGGCCGGCGCTGCTGCGGCAGCGGCGATAATCGTCATCGTAAAAAGAAGAAAAGGAGGACAGCAAAAATGAAGAAAAAAGCGGCCGGTAGAAAAAAGTACGAAGTGATTGCGGTAGTGGTTCTTCTGGCATTCTGTTTTGTTCTGCCCTCCGCCGTTCAGGGCGCGGACACATTCTATCTAGGGGATCATCCGGAAAAATGGGGCAGCCGCCATGTCCTGAATGATGACAGCGGCCAAGAGATAATCGCAGCCAATCAGACTTTTGACGGCGGAGTCATTATCATCGGTGGGAAAACATATGACACCGGCATATACATGCATTGCGCTCCGGATGATCCTACCTATCTGGAAATTGATATCAGCGGTTTGGAGTACGATACTTTTTCCGCAGAGGTAGGTGTGATTTCGCAGGCAGACGGCATTTTTTTGGAATGGGGCTCCGTATCCTTCCGCGTGCTTTTGGATGGGGAGGTGATTGCTTCTACCGGAGTCTGCAAATATGGCGATGCGGCTCAGAAAATAGAAGCGGATATCAAAGGGGGAGCCGTTTTGCGGCTGGAGGCCTTCAACGTTGACGGTCATGCCTGCGATTGGGCGGCGTTGGGAAATGCAAAGCTATTTCATGCGTCGTCGTCGGAGCCCAATACGGATACCGGCGATGGAAGGGGATTCTATGAGCTGGCGGTTTTGCTGCTTTGCTCCGGTGCAGTGTTCTTTGCTTCCGGCAGGAGAACCCGGAGATCCCGATAGGGATGGAGGAAAATCCAATGAAACGAAAACAATGCTTGTGTTTCTTTCTTCTTTTCGCTATGATGGCAGCATGCTTTGGATGCACCGACAAAAAACAGGAGGCGTTTTTTATGACCTATCAAAACTATTTGGAGAATCCGGAGACCTTTCCGGTATCTTTTGTCTATGAGGGCAGGACATACAAAGGTTTTCAGAAAGGATTTCGGGAGCTTTCCCGCACCGCATGGGAGGAACGGGGAGGAACCCGAACCGTGATCGTATTGGAACACCTGGACAGCGGCACTCATTTTACGCTCGATACGGTGGTCTATCCGGATTACCGTGCCTACGATTGGACGATTTCCATTGAGAACACGAGCAGCGCGAACACCGGTGTGTTTCAGCAGTTTTGCGCGGCTGACATGAATTTTCAAGGGGGGAAACCCGTTTTGAAGGGATTGTCCGGTGATGCGCCGTTGTTTTATTTGCCCTACGAGACAGATCTGCGGAACAACAGTATCTCCTTTGAAACAACAGGAGGCAGGCCGACGCATGGTGCGTTTCCCTATTATAATCTTGAATATGGCAGCGGCGGCGCGCTCATCGCCATCGGCTGGCCGGGAAACTGGCGCACCGACTTTACCGGCCAAGGCGACACGACTCATTTTACCGGAGGGCTCAATGGGTTCCAAGCTTATTTGAAGCCTGGTGAGACGGTTCGGATGCCATTGATGGCGTTTGTGTTCTACGAAGGGCGGGATGGGCACGCGGCCACCAATGCCTGGCGGCGCTGGTTTATCGACTGCAATATGCGAAAGATTGAAGGGGAGAATTTTGCTCCTGTGTTGGCCGCGTCCAATATGGCGGATGGGTTTACCACGGCGAAACATCTTCGGGTATTGGATTTGTATGAGAGAAATGGGATCCATCTGGATTATTACTGGATCGATGCGGGGTGGTATACGGACGCGGAGGGCCAGTCGGTTTCTTGGCCTTCTACCGGGACGCTTCAGATCGATTTGGATCGGTATCCGGATCGATTCCGGGATATCAGCGACCGGCTGGGTCAGCATGGAGGGAAGCTGCTTCTTTGGTTTGAACCGGAGGTGATCCGGGTAGATCGGGAATCGTTCCTGAAAAATATCACCGATTTTTCCGAAGAATGGATGCTGGGCCGCGTGATGCAGGGAACTTGGTTGGAAGGGGAACTGATGGATTTGGGCAATCCGGAATGCGTCGGTTGGCTGTTGGATAAAATCAGCGCCATTTTGGAGGAAGGCGGCGTTTCTTTGTACCGTCAGGATTTCAACGTCGATCCGGCTCCGGCTTGGCAGGCTGGGGAGGAACCGGATCGGCAAGGCATAACGGAGAACCAGTATTGTCAGGGATACTTGGCCTTATGGGACGGTCTGATAGAGCGGTTCCCCGATATGATGATCGACTCTTGCGCATCCGGCGGCGGACGCAACGATTTGGAGTCGATGCGCCGTTCCGTACCGTTGCACATTACGGATTTATACGATGGAAACGACAATCAGTATACGACAAAGAACGCTATGTCCCAGGCCGTCTTCGCATGGTTCCCGTACTTTAAATCTCAATTTAGCGGCGGTGAACCGGATCTGTACCGTCTGCGCAGTAACTACGCTCCGTGGTTTAACTTTTCCCCAAGCGATATGGCTAGCCGAGATTTTCAGTGGCAGTATCTGGTTCAGGCACAAGAGGAATGGAATCGGATCAAGCAGTATTTTTACGCGGAGTATTATCCTCTGTTGGAATGGAGCCGAGAGGCAGATTCTTGGAAGGGCTGGCAATTCCAGGACCCGGAGAGCAATTCCGGTTTTGTGCAGTTGATGCGGCCCGCCGGGTGTGACGTGTCCGACATGACGATTAAACTGTATGGGCTGGACCGAAATACGACCTACCGGCTGACCGATTTCGACGGAGTGCTTTCGGTATCCCAAACCGGGGCGGAGTTGATGGACCGGGGACTTTCCGTGACGCTGCCCTCACCGGAGTACGCCATGGTGATTTTGCTTGAGCCCGCCTGACGCGGTTCGTCCTCGTCCTGCTTTGCTATGTTGACAAAACAGGGGATCTTTGTTATAGTTTCTCCCGTGAATGTTAGCGATAACATTCACGGGATTTTTCGTTTCTGTGGAAGCGGGCGAGGAAATGAGACAACATTCATGAAAAAGGCAACGATTTATGATATAGCGGCAAAAGCGGGCGTTTCGGTGACTACCGTTACCCGTGCATTCAAGAAAGACGGCGTCATCAAGCCGGAAACAAGAGAACGAATCCTGCAATTGGCGGAACAGTATGGATACAAGCCCAGCACGGTTGCGGTCCGCCTTTCTCAAAAGACCATTACCATTGGCGTCATTGTAGTGAATTGTTCCTCGGTGTTAACGGAAGAAATGAGGCTTGGGTTCTGTGCGGCGTATCGGGAACTGGTGGATTACAAGGTGGAATTGTTGTTCCGTACGTTTCCTAAGGAAGAGGCGGGAGAACGCTGTGTTGCGGTTTTGGAGGATTTGCTGGCAAGCGGCATCGAAGGATTGCTGATCTCTTTGGAAGAGTATCCCGATGAATTGGTGACGAGGATCAATCGCTTGGTCAGGCGCGGCCTGGCCGTGGTCACTCTGGTTAACACCTGTGCGTCGATTCATCAAGTGTTTTCCGTCTACAACCAGCCTTATTTGATTGGGCGAACCGCGGCAGAATTGTTACACGTTTTTACCGGGAGTCATCCGGTTGCCGTTTTCTTGGGAAACGAATCCATTCCGATTCATCGGGATGCGCTGAAGGGATTCTGTCAGGAAGCAGAGCGGCTTGGTCTGCCAGTGGCAGGTGTTTACGATTATCAGGAGAATCCTGACCGATCTAGGGCGATTACCAGGGAAGCGGTGGAACGGTTTCCGGAATTGCGTGGGTTATTCATCTCGTCAGCCAATTCTATTCCGATTATAGAGGAATTGATCCGTTTGGAGCGGATCGGGCAGGTTCAGGTAATCGCATCCGACTTGTATCCGGATATTGCCCGGCATTTGGAAACGGGAGCGATTCAAGCCACCATCTTCAAAAACCTGTATCAGCAAGCCAAGTCGGCTTTTGAGGCGTTGTATTATTATATCAGCGGTGCGGTGGACAGGCCGGAGGACATTTTTGCCATTCCGCAGATTGTGATCAAGGGGAATTTGGAAGCCTATCAACGGGAATGTGTACTCTTTTCCCGATCGGCGGGACAGTCTGAAAGTTAAAATGGCTATTGGTTGGGAAAGAAATCCGTTCGTCATAGGAGATTCGTTGAGGCACACGGAACAAGATGCATTCCCAAGCGTTTTCGTAAAAATGGCGTTTTGTGGAGAGTCTGCCTCGGCAGGTGGTATCCTGTAAAAAAGACAATATTTCTGCTAGGAGGAAGAAAGGGGGCAGCATGCGCTTATTTGTGGCAATCCTTCTGCCGGGACATGGAAAGGATGTGTTGTCCGGCAGCATTGCGCAGATGCAGAAGCAATGCCGGAGCGGCAGCTTTACGCGGCAGGAGAATTTGCATCTGACGCTGGCTTTTTTAGGAGAGACGGAGGAGGTGGCAGCTGTGCGCGGCGTAATGGATCAGTGTGGACGGCCGCCGTTCCCGCTGGTGATTCAAGGGGTAGGACACTTTGGCAGCATATGGTGGGCCGGCGTAGAAAACAATCCGGCGCTATCCGATTTGGCCGGGTACCTGCAGGATAAGCTTCGGAGGAAAGGCTTTCCGATAGAAAGAAGGATATTTCAACCCCACATTACTCTGGCACGTCAGGTGAAAGCAGCCGCTTCTTTTTCTCCTGCCGTACCGCGGGTTGAAATGTGGGTGGAACGGCTCTCCCTCATGAAATCCGAACGGATAGATGGCAGGACGGTCTACACGGAAGTGTACAAAACGGAATTGCAGAAATGGGAAAACAAGACATGACCGCTTATCTCCTGCTTACCAGGAAAGGCGGCAGCGGCATACGTTAGGAGTATAAACGTTCTTTCCTCTCTTTTTCATTCATCGGCGTACCACGATTCGATTGAGAAGTTTTCCGACTGGAAGCTGCTGTAATAGCGGCCTTTTTCTGCTATGAAGGTTAGGACGCAATAGTCCGGATCGGTAACGCCGGCTGAGTAATACTTGGTATCGTCCGGCAACCAGATCGCTTCCTTACTTTCCGCGTCTTCTAGGACTTCTACCGTACCAAGCAGCATCACGCCGCGATAGAATCGTCTGTCACAAAAATAGAGGCAAGCTTTGGGGTTTTGGCGAAAATGGGCCGTCCGCAGGGAGGAAGCATTGGTCGTAAACCAAAAAGTCCGGATTCCCTGCCGTTTTCTGGGGGACAGCATGGCCTTGATGTTGGGATATCCCTCCTCATCCAAAGAGCCTAACATGGCGATTGTTTGCCGGTCAATCAAATTTCCAATGGTTTGTTCCGGATTGCGCATCATGACAGATCCCCCTTTCTATAAAATAATTTCCACCGGATCGGCGGGGAGGATGCTCGTCTCCGTCACCAAACAATCTACCGCCCAAAGCGCGACTCCTTGTTCTTTCGCCTGGCACAACGCTTGCCCAAAAGCAGGGTGTGTACGGTAGTTGGGAGAGAAGAAACGAACAGGTTTCATTTGGACGACAAATAAGATACCGGCGAAATACCCTTCTTTGCGGCATTGACAAAGCTCCCGCAAATGTTTGATACCGCGCTCCGTAGGCGCATCGGGAAACAGCGCGGCGCCATCTTCTTCCAATGTTACCCCTTTTACCTCTACAAAACCTTTCTCTTCGGACGTTTCCAGGTAAAAATCAAACCGAGACGAGCCATAAGACACTTCCGGCTTCAGATATGTAAGGCCTGGAAAAAGAGATGGGAGATAGTCGGCGGCAACCCGGTTGGGAGCCTGGCTGTCTAAATTGACGAGCAGCGATCCCTTGTATACCGCAATCAAATCGAAACTGGTTTTACGAAGACCGCTTGACACTTCCTGAAGCAAGACTTTGGCGCCGGGCAGGAGCAGTTCGCGACACCGCCCGGTGTTTTTGACATGACAGACCCTCTCTTTTCCGTCTACTTCTACCTGTGCCAGAAATCGGTTGGGGCGAGACAAAAAGATACCTTGGCGAATAGAAGAGTAAGTCAAGTCAATCACCTCGCTTGTTCTGTGTCCGAGACATTTCCGCTATCCAGAAAACGATAAACGGGGAATAGGGAGGACTCTGCCACGGCGCTGCCTCCCTGACGCAGCATCTCCAGCATCTTCGTTTCCGCCTCATTGCGGCCGGGGTTGCTCTCCAGACCGGCGATCAGTGTTTTTTCCATCACTCCCATCAGAAAACGATAGATTCCGTGGAGCTTTGTCCGGTCATACCCTCCCTGTAAGCAGAACACCGGTATGTTTCGGACATTGTGACGGTGTGTGATTTCCTGAATCGTTTTTTCCGTAGGAGGGCTCATTCCTACGGCACAGAGCGCCTGGATGGCGTACCGTTTTGCCGCTTGGGAATATCCCTTCACACCGCCGGCGCAAATCCAGCCGAGGTAAAGAATGGATTCCCCTTTTGACAATTTCTGTTTTGCTTCCTGCCGGCAATAGGCGGGCAAAGAAGTCCGGGAGGACAAGAGACAGGCGTATTCCTGGGTATACCCCGTATTGGATTCGAAAACAATGGCGTTGATCATGCTGGCATCCTCCTGTGGCGCATTCTGTTTTTCCTAGTATACTCGGTTCCTCAGGCGGGAACAAGTCTGCTTCTGGTTGATTCGGTAAAATATTGTATTCTTTTCGGTAATCGGTGAAACAAAGCGTTTGACTATCATGCAGGGAAACTTACCCGAACGGCAGTAGAAGCGGTGGGTGCATTAAGCTTTTTAAAAGGAATCATCACTCTATAAGAAACACCTTTTGCAGCGCCATGACCGCTTCCGTTGGACTCCACTATCGACGTATGTCGATAATAGAGTAGCCTGTCCTCTGCCGAAACACAAGCGCTTTTGAAGTTTCTCCGGAAGATAGGAAAAACGCCGTACAAATGGAGAACCCAAGGCACAGCGTTTTTCGTTTCCGTTATCTGATAAAGTCTTTTTGTTTTTGTGTTGTCTGACACATCAAGATGACAAAGCGGTGTTATTTTTGTTTCGTTTTTTCCTCAAATAGAAAAATACTGCGGTGCTGCCTCCTATCAGAATTAGGGCGGAAAACGTCAATGCCCAAACAAGAGGCGAGATGCCTTTTTGCTCTCCGGAAACGGAGAAGTGATACGTACCGCTTCCCGCGCGGTAAACGGGGAAGCCGTCCTTGTTTTGTCCTACATAGGTCAGTCCGTTCCCATCCTTCTTCCGGATATTCTTTCCGCTTTCCGTAATGTTACCGGGATTTTTCAGCGGGATAACAATTTCCGCTGTAGAATTGACCGGTATGGTAATGTCCCAGGTAAATACGCCATTTTGGTTGCTCCAATTGGACACGGCTTCGCCGCGCAGCGTATCGATGGTACAGTTGACAAATTCCAACTGACTCTCGATTCCGGCCCGATAGGTAATTGCCTGGTAACCGGCCCCGTTTTGGGTAATACCGCCCAGTCCTTGGAAAACCCAGGCGCCTAATCCGCCGCCCATCATGGCGTGGTTCTGGGAATCGTAAGAGCCTACGTCGTCATTGAGATGAGAATTGAAGGTTTCTCCCGCCTTATCCCAATATTCCCATAGCGTGGTGGCTCCGTTCTCCAGCATGTACCCGAACGAACATTTTTCCGGATTGACAGTGAGGTCCACCAGCAGCTTATGCTGATTGGCGCTGCTCAGCGCGGCATAGAGAGATTTTGTACCCAACACCCCCGTCCGCAATGTTTGCTCCGCCCGGTTAACCGCATCAATCAATGTTTTGGTAACACCCTTTTTTTGATTTTCGGGAACCAGACCGAAATGCAGCGCCATGGCGTTGGCCGTTTGCGTTTCACTGCTAAAATAGGTATCTTGGTTGTATTGCTGCTGAATCGCATCGTACATATTCGCCAGATAGCTATCCAGTTCCTGATGATCTCGCCCGGTGACCTCCGCCATTTTGGACAGAAGCGTACCGCAATAATAGAAATAAGGCATGGTAAGAAATCCCCGGTCCAGCAGATTGTCGTTGTTGTCGTATCCCAGCCAGTCACCATATACGTTCCCCGTGTAGAGATAATCCCCGTCGGTATCCTGTGCCTTGAAATAATCGAAAACGCGCAGCAAGGAGTCATATGCCATATCAATATAATAGGGATCCCCTGTTTGCAGATAGGTTTGATAGGGGAAAACAAAATAAGCGGACGTCCAGGTGATATCGAATCCTGCATTGGTGGCTAGGTCCGTGGTCGCCCAAGGAACGACGGTAAAAGGCTGACCTTCGCTGGTTATATCCAGATACATGGTGCGCATATAGGCTTCCGCCGTGGTATAATCGCCTAACAAGAGCGCCGCAGATTCTTTGGTAACGGAAGCATCTCCCGTCCAGCCGTTTTTCTCTCTCTGGGGGCAGTCCGTGTAATTGCTCATCATATTGGAGCGCTGCGATTGACAGTACATTTGAAAGATCGTATTTAAACGGTCAAGAGAAGACTCAAACGAACCCGTTGTGTCGACATCATCGCTGATGAAACAGGCGGTGAAATCTTCCGGCTGAACACCATCTGCAATACCGTCCACCTCCACATACCGGAATCCGGTATAGAAGAAACGCGGCTCAAACTCATCTTCTCCTCCTGATAACGTGTATGTGCAGACAGGGTGATGAAATGTGGTACTGGCCCACAAAGAACCGTCCTCGTGAAGGAGTTCCGCGTATTTGATTACAATTCTTGCTCTTTTCCTGCCGGTGGTGTTGACTTTGACGTATCCCTGCATGTTTTTCCCAAAGTCCAGAATATAGGAGGACGTACCTGTCTGGGTAACGGATACCGGCTTGATCTCTTCGATTACTTTCGTGCCCGTAATAGACGGAGCGAGCTGCGGTTCTTTGGGAATATTCCATTTTTCATAGTTGATGGTATCAAAATTGTCCTCCCAGACAGTCTGTCCGTTTTGAATCACCGCGATCCGATCCAGATCGAAGCTTTCTCCCAAGGCCGCCCGAATGCCAAGCGGTCCGGTGGTCTGGCCGGCGATAAGCTGAGTGGTGTGAAGAAGAGTATTGTTTAAAAAGGTTTTGACTGTGTTCCCTGTTACCTCCAAACGGATATTCAGAACAGCACCGGTGCGGATCATGCTGCTGGGGATTGCTTCAATGTTGTTCCAATTGCCTGGATAATGGATTCGGAGAGCTCCGGCTGCCGGACTGAATTGCCACATACCGGCATAAGGGGAACCGGAACCCAGAAGAAGGCCAAATGCGGTATTCTGAATCGTAACCAGTGCTTCGATTGTGTAATCGCCGGAAAATGACCGTGTTGTATTGTAAATGCCGCTATCGGAAGGTACATTCAATTGGCCGTCAGAGATATTGGGACCGGCCAATACGGCATTGCTCCATTTTTTTCCTTCCCGGTAACCGGCGGTATCCCAGTCTTCACGCTGATTGGCATCCACGCTTTCCCCGCTGTGAAGGTTTTCCTGGGTGGTTTCCGACGTACCGCAGGCTCGCCAGGTGGTATCGGTGGCAACCACCTGAGTGGATCCGTCTTTGTAGTAGATTTTCAGCATGCCGACCGCCCGGTTTCCCATAGGGACGGCAGAACTGACAATGATGCCTACGGCGTTTTCTCCTTCCTGTAAATAAGGGAGAATATCGTATGTATTATAGTAACATTCCAAATCCGGCACGGGTCTCTTCGGCCCTAGAATCAGATCGCCGACTTTGTTTCCGTTCATCCGCAGCTCCATGTAGGAGGTGCTGCCGATATACGATCTGGCCCGTTCTACATTGGCCAGTTCCTGCTCCAACACAAAGGTTTGCCGCAGGAGACGGGAAGAAGCAATCCATTGGCCGCTGACCTGATCCGGAGCGGTTTCCAATGTTTTGGTTTCGCTGAATTCGGATTCTGTTCCGTTTTGATCCTTTACCCTGACTTTCCAGGAATATACGGTTTCCGGCTGCAGGTTTTCCGGCCGGATGCCGATTTGTGCGCTGGATTGGATCCAGCCGCTGTCCCAGACAACGCCGTTTTTGTCTTCTACGATTACCTGGTAGGCGGATTGTGTGACGCCGCGCTGCGCTGCGGACAGCTTCCAGCCCAGGCGGACGTTATCCGCGGCGATTCCCAGATCGTACCGAGACGATGTCTGAAAGGCATCTTCCACGGCAATGCCGCTGCCTGCCGCACGAAGCGAGCCGGCTCCCGGTAAGCATGACGTGAGCAGCACCGCAGAAAGCATTGTACAAAGCATTCTTTTTCTGTTCATAAATTGTCCTCCATTTTCCGATGGTATGGCAAGTTCCTGTTACTCTGTCGTGTACTATAACATAGGCTTGTGGATTGTGCAAGCCGGATTTCAATTTGACGGTTGGTCCGATTTTCGGCGAAGCTGGGTAGGAAAGCCCTGTGGGTTTTACCGGGCCTAGAAACAAAATATCGGAATGGCCCCTGCGCAATACCGGCAAAATATCAAGAAAAATCAACAATTCTTTCATCGACAACGAATTCTGCTGCGTTTCCAGCTTGCCTTTTTTTTTCGCTGGGTATACAATAAAGATAGAAATCTTCAGCGGAAAAAGAATGGAAAGAGAACGGCTTTTGCTTGGCCATCTCTTGCTGGTTTTGCCGTCGGTCAAGGCGGCAGAAAGGAGTTTCCCGATGAAAACAAATCTTGTGATTTGCATTGGCAGGCAATTTGGCAGCGGAGGCAGGGTAGTAGGGGAGAAATTGGCGGAACGGCTGGAAATTCCCTGTTACGATAAGCTGCTGGTGAAAAAAGCGGCGATGAATTCCGGTATTTTAGAGGAGTTTTTTGAACGGGCGGATGAACAGCCGGTAAATCGGTTTTGGCCTTCTTTTTGGCTGAGCCCGCAGGACGCGGCATTCAATCCGCTGTTTTATTCCGACTATCTGACCAATGATAGGCTGTTTCAGCTGCAGAGTGAGACCATTCAAAAAATTGCCGCGGAGGGGCCATGCGTGATGATTGGACGGTGTGCCGAATACGTGCTGCGAGAACACAAGCACAAAGTGTCCATCTTCCTCCATGCGGAGAAATCTTTCCGCGTGGAACGCATTATGGCGATCCACCAGACAGACGCGAAAAGAGCGGAACAAATGCTCATCCGAGCGGACAAAAATCGCGCAAATTATCACGATTTTTACGCCGATAACAAGTGGGGCGCCTGCGGATCTTATGATCTGTCTGTATCCACTTCTTTCTTAGGCGTGGAGAAGACGGTTGACTTGCTGGAACGGTATTGTACGGAGGCACGCTCATCTGGAAACGTTAGTAAAATAGAGTAAGCGTATGCTGATTGGTTCCGGACCGGATATCATAACGTCCTGAGGAACAAAAAATTGACTTTTATATACCGGATACGATATACTGAGTCCAATCCGCTAGGAAAATGACAGGAAGGAAGAGAGAGGAAACATGGACATATTGTTTTTGGAGTATCCGCCCTGCGGTACGTGCCGCAAAGCAAAAAAGTGGCTGGAGGAACATGGTGTGGATTATGTTTCCCGTCCGATACGGGAACAGCGTCCTTCGGCGGAGGAACTGACAGATTGGGTAAAACGGAGCGGGTTGCCGCTGAAACGTTTTTTTAATACGAGCGGGCAATTGTACCAATCCTTTCATTTGAAGGAGAAGCTGCCTCTTTTGACCGAAGAGGAACAATTGGAGTTGCTAGCTTCGGATGGTATGCTGGTAAGAAGACCGATTCTGGTGACAGATCAATTTGTATTGGTTGGTTTTCGCGAATCAGAATGGCAGGATCGCTTATTCGTTGCTTCGAAATAGAAAATACCAAAAGCGGCTGTTTTTCAAAGTTGGGTTTTTGAAAACAGCCGCTTTTTCATAAAATCGGCAGCAAATGCTGCTTATTCTGTTACGGTGATATTGACCGTATAGTGAAATCCGTTGCAGGAAACCGTCACGGAAGTGGTTCCAACAGCCTTTGGTGTGACTACTCCCGTTTTTGATATTCGGAGTATGGATCCATCAAAGCCGGAATACTCCACCGGATAGGAATCCGCTGCGTAAATTGTGTCGGTGGATTGGTCGTTGAACAATTCCATCCAATTTTCATCCTCAAATATCGCCATTGCGCGTAATTGTACCTTATCCTTCTTGTTGGAACGTGAAATCGTGATATCGCCGTTCTCCGAGATCGCTATGGGGCCGGTCATGGGATAGCAAAGAGCGGATTTCCACTCGACGATGGCGGGGTTCTTCATGTTGATTTTTGCTCCGTTTTCCCGAATGGAGATCAAGAAGGTGACGGACCGTCCTTCGTAGGAAGCGGTAACGAATGTCCTCCCCACCGCCTTGGGCGTGCAGACCAGTCCCTCAAACTCCAGAATGGCTTGGTCATAATCGGAAAACGTTACGTTGTCTACATCTTCGATGGCGTGGCGCTTGGACATGGTATCCACCCAGAACAAATCCACTTCAAAAGCCCCTTTTGATAAAGCTTTTTCGATATGATGCGGGATGGTGGTGAGTGCGATAGGCCACAGTTCCTCATGGGTCCAGACCTGGAACGGTTGCGTATTCGCTTCGTTTTTCGCGTCCGACATGTCGATTTCCTCTACCAGTTCCAACGAGAATTCATGAAAACGAGCGGCCCAATTGCCGACTGCTTCCTGGGAATTCCCATACGCGTAGCCCAGCATCAACGGATCCTTTAAATTGATGTGGCCGTTGGTGCGCCCCATCAACCCGGCGTTGTGACAATGGTCCATCACATTGGTGCGCAACTTGTTTACCAGTGTAAAAGTCAGTCCGTCGTTGGATTCCCAGATACCAAGATAGCTGTTTTCGGTAAAACGGTTACCGGTGTTGATGGCGATAAATTTTCCGTAATCTTCCACGTATTTTACATCAGCAGAATCTTGGGAACCCGCTTGGTGTTCCATCGCAATTCCCTTGTATTCCATGGTCGCCGGCCAGTTTTCGTCTGACGCATCCGCAATGGATACCCGAGTCGTAGAAGTGGAGGCGGTGCTCCAGGTATAGTAAATATACAGGGTGCCGTCGAGTTCCACAAAACTCATTTCCCCGGCGCCCCATCCGTTTTTGTCATCCGTATAGTACACAATAGGCTGCGGATTGCCGCCCCAGCCATTTCCGTTCCATTTCTCATACGGCCCGTCCGGATTCTTGGATCTGGCTACAAAACCGTTGTTGCACATGCCGGACCCATGGATGGTAGAGGTGTAACCCATATAGTAATAGCCGTTGAAATAGATGATACCCGGATCACAGACAGAATAGAAATCCATGGAATCAGGGGTAGGCTGCAGCACCACGATTTCATCTGACCAGGTTTCCCCTCCGTCAGGAGAATGTTTGTACGTAAACCAGTCCCATTCCAGATAAAGCTCGCCAGGCGTGGCAAACCAAGCATCGATGCTGCCATCCGGGTAGTTGATCATGGTAGGACCATAACGGTAACTGCCGCCGGCCGTGGGCGCGTAAATGTCATACCCTTCGTCTAAGAGTTTCACATTTAAATGTTTGTTGGGATCGGGCTGTACTCCGGAAATGCTATCCTGGAAGACCCTTGGGTCGGTTTCTTCGTTTCCGGGGGTTGCCGTAGCATCCGACGGAGAGGAAGGGCCCGTACAGCTGCAAAGAAGTCCCAGAAGAAGAATACTTCCCAGAAACAGTTTCATAAAAAGAGCTGTGCGTTTCATCACTTGATACCTCCTGTTATGTAATTTTCTTTTTGGTGCGATTGGTAGCGAACAAATACGTCTTCTCCATTATATTAAAGAAAAATAGATGAATCAAGCAAAATAGGAGAGAAAAAAAGTAAAATAGTATAATCGTATCCTCTTATCCACAAGTGGTGAATCGGTTTATACCACAAACCGGTTCTATGCAATCGGACCTATTTTGCAAGCTCTTTTGCAAGATTGGCCAGGCCGATTTCAAAACTTTCTCTGACAGAAAACGGAAATTTCCGATTTATGCCGGTCTCCAGAGATAGGACGCCGTCAAACCCGATTTCGTGCAGGGCGCGGTTGAAATCGTTCCAGTCGATCACTCCGGTATACGGTATCCAATGGGAATCGCTGTGCCCATCGTTATCGTGAACATGAAGAACACGAAGATATTCTTTCCCGATTATCTTAACGGCGTCTGCCGGAGATTCGCCAAAGACAGAGACATGACCGGTATCCAGGCAAATCCGAAGCCAGGGTGAACCGATGTCTTTGACAAATGACAGAATTTCTGCCGGACGGGATAGAGAAAGACGCGTCATCGGCATATTTTCCAGACAGACAACCACATTATGATCCCGGCCGGCATCGCTTAGTTTCTGCATAAAATGATAATTAATCTCATATGATTTCTCCGGATCCGGATCCTGAGAATCCCCGAATGGCATAAGCGGGTGTATCACACAATAAGGACATCCTAAGATTGCTGTTCCACGAATCGCTTTCACCATTTTTTCGAAACGCTCCGCGCGTCGTTCCGGAGAATCGTCTTGTGGGGGATAGCGCCATGGACCGTGGGTTTGGGAAATGACAATGCCGCATTCCGCAGCCGACTGTTTGATGAAAAGAAGTTTCTGTTCAAATTCCTTTTCTGCTGCCGAGAACAGTTCACTGTTGGTTTGGGTCAAATCCGAATAGTCCAAACAATCAAATCCGTGCTTTTTCATCCTTTTCAAACCATCCCGGATGCCGTAAAGGTGAAGATAATCTGTGGAAATACCTGTTTTCATATGGAGCCCCCCTTATGATCTCGATGATCTCGGTTTTGGAAGACGAAAAAACGATTTCTATTCTACATTATATCACTGCCGGTCAAATAAGGAAAGGGCCAACGTTCAGGACAACAGCATTGAAACATAGCTGATGTTCTGGAGCGAATGGAACGGTATACCGTTCCGAAAAACTCGTTTTCCAATTTTCCATTGTCTTCCGAACCGAGAAATATACTCTTTTTACGCTCAAAAAGAAAATGCTGCTGTCCTGTTGTCTGGTATCCCGCACCGTGCTTCTTGACAGGAGGCCAATCATTATGCTAGGATACAGAAAAATTAATGTGATACTGGATAGAATGCTTTTTGTATGGCTGTTGGCTGTTGAATGGCTTCGATATCGAAGGGGTGTTTGATATGATTCGGAAGATTGGATGTACTGTTTTGGCCTGTTGCTTGGGTGTGTTAACGCTGGCAGGCTGTCACACAGGCGGTTCTCAGAAGGGAGCGGCGGGGACAGACCCCAAGCCCATCGAACCGATTGCCATGCGGGATATTGTTTATGAGAAGACCGCTTTGGATCAATCGGGGCAGAAGGGGCACCAGCTAAAGCTGACTGCGAAAGCGAAAACGGGAGAAGAAGTAGCGTTAACCGTTTTGCTGACGCGTGCGCTGGAAGGCGCAGTCTATCACATCGTGGACTGGGGAGATGGAACCTGGAGCCACAAAGGTCCTTTTCAAGATGATGCCAGAGCGATCTTGACTCATACCTACAAACAGGCCGGAAGCTATGATGTCCGGGTTTTTACATCCAATCTGGACTATGAGGAAACCATCGGCTGGTCGTCTTCCAAAACCATCACGGTGGAAGGCGACGCGGTGAAGTCAAACTACATTACCCGGGTAGAGGCCATTTCCTCCGGCGCGGCCGCCGGCTGCGAAGATTCGGCCCTGTACGACAACAATAACGAAACCGGATGGAAGAGTCTCCCCATGGGGAACGACCCGGTCTGGGTGGGGTACGAGTTCAACGATTATTACCGACTGAATACGCTGGAAGTGAAAGTACCGCGTTCCGCGGCAAGCTGGCCGTCGGATCTGGCGGTGGAATATACGACGAATCGGGGAGAAACCTGGCATAGCCTTCCCAAATACTACTATATCTATCCTTCTTATATAGGGAGCTATTTCCCCAAAATGAAATATCCCAATCCCCAAGGGGCTACGTTGGTACTGGATTTGGATGGGATTGTTGCCAACGGGATCCGGTTTGTTGCCAAAGGATTTGCAGAGAAGGATTTGATCAAGCAGTTGGAAGTGGCGGAATTGCGTGTTACCGGCGATACGGAATTCTTTTTCTCCACTTCCTTGGGCAGCCAGTTTGATGCGGAGCTGAATAATATGTGGACTATCTTTGGGTCAGCGGATTCGGAGCCCAACGTTTACGGACCGGATTACGGCGGAAACAACGGAGGGTATTTCCGAACCGGATGCGCCATCACACCGGTAACCGAGTGGCTGGAGTGGGATGGCCTGAAACACATCTGGCGTACCGGCAACGAGGAGGTTATGGAAATTTACAAGGCGGCGCTCTACCAGGTTTATTTGGGTGAGGATGGCTACAGCGATTCCAACGGATATGCCTGGGCGACCACGGTTCCGTATACGCCGCAGCATTTGGGAAAGCAGAATCATTATACGTACAACTCTACTTTTATCATCGCGGCCCGCAATTATTTGCTGCAAAAGAACGATGTAGAAGATTTTTTTCAGTTTCGCAATCAGAAAAACCAAGTCATGAAGGATCGTTTGGAATTAGCGATGGAATACATGCTGACGGAAATGGATGGTGCAACCGGTATTCTGACGATCCACGATCCGCGAAACGATGGGACGGTGGACGGCCTATCCAGCAATTACTGGGATCAGCTCAACGCGTGCGGGTATCAATCCGCTTATGAAAATGTCCTCTTCTACCGTTCTCTGCTGGCCATGGCGGATATCGAATTCCAATATCGCGACGCACAGCAAGGCGCCCGCTATTTGCAGTTGGCGGAGCGCGCAAAACAGGAATTCAACCGGTTATTCTGGGACGACGAAACCGGTCGTTATATTACCTCGGTTAACGTAGAAGGCACCAGGTTGGATTTTGGTATGACACTGGTTAATTTTATGGCGTGTGAGGCTGGCCTGGCCAGTGAAGATCAAGCAAAACAAATCTATGATTGGGTGGATGGAAAACGGATTGTACAAGGGGATACGTCTACCGGCGCGGATATTTATGCTCTGAATTGCGCGGCACGGGTGAATACGGTTGCCTATGAGGCTCGTCCGGTAGAGTGGAAAGGAGAGACCCGCTATTACTGGTGGGGCTGGGGGGCGCTTGGTCCGCTTCCCTGTACGGAAGGAATCGGCTCTTTCGGCAACAATGGCCAAAACGGAGGGACCATTATTTACATCTCCTATTATGATTTGATGGGGCGTCTGAGGTATTTGGGCGGGAACGACGCGTTTGCCCGCTTCCGCAAGATCCTGGACCAATTTACCGCGGAGCAGCAGCTGCGGAAGGTGACGGAGCCTTGGGCGGCAATCGGAGAGTTCCCCGAATCCGGTTTGGTTCCCCTGACCTTTGTCACTGGTTTTATGGGAATTTCCCAGGATCGGGAAGGCCTGCGGATTCAGCCTAAGCTGCCGGATGAAATGAAAACCGCGTCGGTGCGGCAATACCGCTACAATGAAACGGTTTACTTTATTGAGGTGAGTCAGGACTGTACCGAGCCGAGTATCACACAGGAAGGCGAGACTTATCGGATCGATGTTCCCGCGGAGGGTACCTGGATCCTCACGCCGTCTAATGAGATAGTGAAAAAATAAGGTGATACCGGTAATGCAGCGAAAACAGATGTTTGATAACGTTATGCGGTCATTCGCTGAAAAGGGTGAGCATCTATGAGCGAACTGTCTAAGCTTCCTAATATTGGGGTGATTCTGGAAAAACAGCTTTGTACCATCGGCGTAGATACACCGGAGCAACTAACACGGCTGGGCAGTCAGGAGGCTTGGCTGCGGATTCAGGCCATTGATCCTTCTGCGTGCCTGAATCGTTTGTGTGCGTTGGAGGGAGCGATTCAGGGGGTACGCTGGCATCATTTGGCGCCGGCGGTCCGGCAGGAACTGAAAGCTTTTTACAATGCCCATAAACTGCCGGCCGGTTGAGAAAGAATAGGGAGGTCATTATGGCAAGCCTGGATGCAAAGAATTCTGAAATCCGTGCTGCCCGCCCGGACGAAGCGTGCATCCTGACGGATCTTGCCTTTGCTTCCATGCAATATTGGCAGGGTTCCGATGCGTATTGTGAAATATGGAAGGAGAAACGGGCCGTTTCTCCGGAGTATATTGTCCGGAATGATGTGCTGGCGGCGGAATGCAATGGACAAATCCTTGGTTTCGCGGCTCTCGTCCATGTGCCGAAGGGGCGCTGGCAAGGGAAGGCCTATCTTCGCCAGGGTATCTGGCTGGAACAACTTATTGTGGCGCCGGAATCCGTTCGGCGCGGCGTGGGGAGACGTCTTTTGGATGCCGCTGCTGCGTTGTGTCGGGAGAAAGGAGAGTTGTGTTTTTATTCGTTTTCCGACCCTTGTATGGCCGGTTTCTATCAAAAATGGCCGGCAGAATATCTTGGTGAATCCTTTTGCGATATTCCGGATCGTACCCTCTCTTTATTCCGCTGTTGTGTGACGGCGGAAAGAATGATTCTTCCGTTGGAAGAGGACGATTTGTTTGCCGTGGAGAAACTGGTATGGCCTATTTTCCTGGAGTTTGACGCGCCGGACGATAGTCCGGAAGGAGTAGAAACCTTCCGGCGCTTTCTTTCGCCGCTGTGGCTTGGACGCAAGCTTTCCTCCGGTGAAACCCGTATGTGGGGCTGCTTTCAGGACAAGAGAATGGTTGGCGTTCTGGCTGTGCGAAATCCGGGACACATTAGTTTGCTGTTTGTCAAAAAAGAATATCACCGCCAAGGCGTGGCCCGTGCGCTTTGGAAACAGGCGTGGCGGGAGTGTTCTGCCTCGGCCTCCGGGCTGACCGTCAACGCATCGCCTTACGCCGTTGCGTTTTACCGGAAACTGGGATTTCGGGAGCAGGGACTGGAACAAATTGTGGACGGGATCCGCTTTACGCCCATGAAATATGGCGGCCCCGGCGTAGCCGTCTAATCGGATAGTTTGCTGGAATGGTTGATTTGTGAGAATTTGTGCGGTGTAACGCCGTTATACTGCTTGAATACGCGGATGAAATAGCAAACGTCCGGGAAACCGCATTTTGACGCGGTGCTGTTGACCGTTTCTCCGGCCAGCAGGAAATTGCGGGCAAACTTCATTCTTGTGGAAATGATGAATTCGTTCAGCGTCAAGCCGGTATCTTGTTTGAAGTCATACATCAGCTTGGAACGGCTCACGTGAAAATGCCTGGCAATTTCATTGGCTACCAATTTTTGGTCGAACTTTTGCAGGATGTATTCCATGACGCCAATAATATATTGTTCCTGCGTGTTCTTTCTGGTGAATTTGTTGCTTTCGTGGATCTTGTTCAGTTTAATTAGAATGAGAGACAGAAGCAGTTTTTGTTCCAGCAAATTGCTGATGGATGCATCGGCCTGATGGTGAATGGCGTTATTCAGCAAACTGATGCACTGCAGCAGGTCATTGCGTTCTTCTTCCTGGAGCGGTAAAACGAAGTAGTCCTGCTGCAGGATGTTGAACGTGTTGGTTTCGTATGGCAGGATGTCCGCGATGTTGTACAGGCGAAAAGCCAGATCGTACCATTCGGTAACCACGGATCCCGTCGCGTCGATGCAGTGCTCCTGGTTTTTATTGGTGAATACCACACACGATTTCAGCGGATAGGTCTGATCTCCGATCCGATACGTACCGGCTCCTTTGGTAAAAATGGTTAATTTCTTAAAATCGTGTTTGTAATACAAGGGTTTGGCGGATCCCTTTACCGTATAATGATGGAATACCTCGATGGCATCCTGCAGGCTTTCCGGTTCTTCCGGCATGGTGACGTTGTTGACGTCTCTGGGAGACGGCATGGTTTCGATCTCTTTGTTTTTCAGCAGCTCCGGGAGAGTAAGCTCTTCCGACGAATACATTTCATCGTTGGAAAAGAGAAAATAGTCCAGATCAATATCGATGCTGGGCGAAAATTTGATTGTAGCGCCCTCTGGAATCGATAAATTGGTGGAACCGGCTACACGGCACTGGTCGGAAATGCCCCAGCTGTTGCTGGGAGGACATTGAATGATTCCAATTTTTCGATAATGATTGTTTTCCTTTTGGGATAGTGTCACGTATCCTTTGTTATGCGTGGCATAGACGGCCCAGACACGGTTGGACGCGGGCACGTTTTCCACAATAAATTCTTTTGTTGCCGTTAATCCTACGTAGGCACCGCCGCTGGCCTCTTCGCTTGTTTGCACATAGGCTTCCAAAGGTGTTCCGCGTTTGTCCATGACAAAAGAATCCTCTGCTTCAAACTTCTTCCAGGTATCCATGCTGCCGGCTCCTTTCCCAAAAACGTTTTTACTGGCATTTAGTATAACACACGTGAAATTCTTATACAATAGAGAAATGATTGGCAGATTTGGACTATCGTCTTGCCTTGAAAGGCAAGAATCCTGTCAACTTCATTTTACAAGCATATTTTTCGCAGCGGATTTTTTTGTGTGCATTCAATTGGATGATTTTCTGGGTTTAAAATTGGATGGCCGGCGGGAACAAAAAGAAAAATCAGCCTGTTTTTTTGGCCGATTGTACATTGCATCCTTCCAGGAAAACCGGTATAATGTAGCCCGGTCGTTTGGCTGGGACAAGAAAAATCGCTTTGGTGCGGTCCCTCGCCTTGCGGACGCAACCGAAATTTCAGTGACGGGTGGGAATGAGATATGGAAAAATGCCAAGAAGAAGCAAGAATCCGCGATGCGGAACAGAAAGCGCACGATTTGCTGAATCAGATGACGCTGACAGAGAAGATTGGTCAGTTATCCCAATTTGGCACGTCGATTTATTCCGACAAGGAGTTTTATTTTGAGGACCATTTTCCGGAAGGAAAGGTAGGCTCCTATCTAACGATCAAAGGGGCGAAAAAAACAAACGCCATTCAGAAAAATGTGATGGAACAGTCCCGGCTTTCCATTCCCGTATTGTTTGCGGAGGATGTGATTCATGGATTTCGTACAACGTTTCCCACGCCTTTGGCGTTATCCTGCTCCTGGGAACCGGAGCTGGCGGAGAAGAGCTCCGCAGTAGCCGCAAAGGAGGCATATCGTACCGGATTAAAATGGACGTTTGCCCCGATGGTGGATATTGCCCGGGATCCCCGCTGGGGCCGGATCATGGAAGGGTATGGAGAAGATACGTATCTTTGCAGCCGCTTTGCGGAAGCTGCAGTCAAAGGATTCCAGGGTGACTATATTGGTCAAAAGGATCATCTGCTGGCGTGCATGAAACATTATGTGGCATATGGCGCCTGCATTGGAGGCCGGGATTACAATAGCGCGGATATGTCGCTGCAGACGCTGCATGAAATTTATCTGCCTTCGTTCCGAGCCGGACTGGAAGCCGGAGCGGCCACCGTCATGGCGGCGTTCCATGATTTCAACGGTGTGCCTTGTTCGGCAAACCGCTATTTGCTTCGGACCGTTTTGCGGGATCAATATGGTTTCCAAGGGGCGGTTATCAGTGATGCCGGATCCATCCATGAATTGGTAGACCATGGCTACTGTGTGGATGGTGCCGATGCGGCAGGCAAAGCGTTTGCGGCCGGTGTGGACATTGTTATGTCTGGTGACTTGTATAATGATCATCTGCCGGAACAGTTGGAACAGGGAACCATCACCATGGAAATGATTGACGATGCTGTTTTCCGTATTCTAAAATTAAAATATCTGGTTGGTTTGTTTGACGAACCTTTTGTGGAGGAAAGCATCGAGGAGGATTGTTTCTTTGCTCCCGAACATTTGGAGGTGGCGCGGGACAGCGCGAAGCGTTCTATTGTCCTGTTGGAGAACCGGGAGCAGGTTCTGCCCATCCGGGAAACAGGACTGAAAATTGCGGTAATTGGACCGCTGCAGGATAACCGTGCCGATGTGCTGGGAGGCTGGGCTTGCTGGTGCGATCCCAATCACACCGTTACGATTCTGGAAGGGATTCAGGAGGCTGCCGCGGAGCGATCTATCGAGGTGGTTTCCGCAAAGGGCTGCGAGATTACCGGAGACGATTCCGGTGGGTTGGAGGAGGCTTGCCGTCTGGCGGCTTCGGCTGACCTGATTATCGCCGCCGTAGGCGAGGATCGAGATATGTCCGGTGAAGCCTTCTGCCGTTCTGATTTATCTCTCCCCGGTCTGCAGGAAGAGCTGATTCTTCGCTTGACAGAGCTGGGAAAACCGGTGGTTGCCTTGGTGTCCGCCGGCCGTCCGTTGGTCTTGACAAAGTGGAAGGATAAAGTTGACGCGCTGCTCATGGTGTGGCAGCTGGGTACCGAGACCGGACACGCGGTGGCGGATGTTTTGTTTGGCAAATACAACCCATCCGGCAGGCTGACGGCGTCTTTCCCGTATTCCGAGGGTCAGCTTCCGGTTTATTATAACTATTATTCCACAGGACGGCCTGTGCGGAATATACGGAGATGGGAAGTCAAGTACATGGATGCTCCGGCAGATCCGGTTTATTGTTTCGGTTATGGATTGAGCTATACGTCTTTTGCCTATTCGGATTTGGAGCTGTCTGCGCCTGAGATAACCGCTGACGGTTCTTTGACGGTTTCCTGTACGGTAACCAATACCGGTGATTGGGATGGGGAAGATGTGGTGCAGCTGTATGTAAGGGATCTGGTAGGCTGCCGGGTCCGGCCGGTGAAAGAGCTGAAAGGCTTCCGGAAGGTGAGTATCCCCAAGGGAGAATCCCGGAAAGTGTCGTTTACACTGGATGCAAAACAACTGGCCTTTTTTGATGAAGAAATGCGTCAGATTGTGGAGCCGGGACAATTTCAAGTATGGATTGCGAAACATTGTCTGGATTCTACTCTTCAGGGTGAATTCCGTATTGTTTGATGCTGTTTGGTGATTGACTTAGCCCCCCGGCCATTTGATCGGGGGGCTTTCTTGTGGTTTGTGTTCTCTCTTCCTTGCAAAAGAGTGCTTTTTGTGCTATACTTTCTTTCATTCGTTTCCCAATCGTCTTCTTTCTCTTTTCCAGGATGCTGCTGTTTCTTTTCCCTTTGATTGCTTTGTTTCCCTATGCTTTTTACCAGGATTTTGCGTACGCGGGGATTGCACCCATGCTGAAAGAGTGATAAAATTAGAAAAAAGAGGTAGAATGCTTATGAACGAGATACAACGGTTTCATAAAGGTGACAGTGATACGTGCTATTTGTTCTTGGGAAGCCATCCTGAGGTAAGGGACAATGTCCCGGGCGTACGGTTCTCTGTCTGGGCGCCGCATGCCGTTTCCGTACAAGTCGTAGGCGAATTCAATCAGTGGGGCGGAGGACAAACCAAACAAGAGCCGGTTCGCAGACGGCCATTGACAGAGGGGAAAAATGGTGAGGCGACCTACTGCGGCGAGCCGGATTCCGCTGTTCCGGAGGTCAAGGAGGCCGGCGGGCTTGGCGGTTGGATGAAAAAAGACCGTACCGGTATCTGGCATGCTTTTTTGCCCTATCTTGGCCCAGGAACGCTTTACAAATATAAAATTGCAACGAAATCAGGTGATGTCCGGTTTCATTCGGATCCGATGGCTCTTCAAAGTGAATTGCGTCCGGGGACGGCCTCCATCGTATACGAGCTGACGGAGTATCCGTGGACGGACAGCCGGTGGATGGAACGCCGGGCGCAAATGAACTATGCGACTTCACCTTTGAACATTTATGAAATGCATCTGGGATCCTGGCGGAGAGGGGAGATTCCCGGCCTTACCCCGGAAGAGCAGGAGGAGCACAGGCAGGAAGCTCCTTTTTTGAATTACCGGGAGATTGCAGAACGGCTCGTCCCGTATCTTCAAAGCATGCATTATACTCATGTGGAGTTTATGCCGATCGGAGAGCATCCTTTGGATGGTTCCTGGGGATATCAGACGCTTTGCTTTTATTCCATTACCAGCCGGTACGGTACGCCGGATGATTTCCGCTATTTGGTTAACCGCCTCCATGAAGCGGGGCTGGGCGTTATTTTGGACTGGGTGCCGGGCCATTTCTGTAAGGATGAGGCCGGACTGTACTGTTTCGATGGGACGTGGCTTTACGAAGAGGAAGACGTCCTGCGGCGTGAGAACGATTGGGGGACCGCCAATTTTGCGTTGGGGAAGGGAGAGGTACAAAGCTTTCTCATTTCCAACGCCGTGTACTTTTTGAGGGAGTACCATGTGGATGGCCTGCGGGTGGACGCCGTAGCCAACATGCTGTATTTGGATTATGGCAAGAGACCTTGTCCGGAATTGAAAAATGTGTATGGCGGAATTGAGAATCTGGAAGCGATTCAGTTTCTGCGCAAGCTGAATCATACGGTCTGCCGGAATGTTGCCAATCCTCTGATGATCGCAGAGGAATCCACCGCTTGGCCGCTGGTAACCAAACCGGAGTACATCGGCGGACTCGGATTCCGCTTCAAATGGAACATGGGATGGATGAACGACAGTCTGGAATACATGAAGATGGATCCGCTTTACCGGAAATGGAATCACAACAAAATGACTTTTTCTATCATGTATGCTTTTTCCGAGAATTTCATTCTGCCGCTTTCCCATGACGAGGTGGTACATGGCAAACGATCGCTTCTGGATAAAATGTATGGAGAGTATGACTACAAGTTTACCTCTTTGCGGTGCTATTATACGTATATGATGACCCATCCGGGTAAAAAGCTGCTCTTCATGGGCGCGGAGTTCGGTGAATTTATCGAATGGCGGTATTACGAGGAGCTGGAATGGAAGCTGCTGCTGTATCCTCCTCATGCTGCGCTGCGCGAATTTGTAACAGAGCTGAATTATATTTACAAAAAGGAGAAAGCGCTCTGGGAACGGGACGATCAATATGAAGGTTTTGAATGGATCGATGCGAATAATATGTCGCAGAGCGTACTATCTTATATCAGGAAGGGCAGAGACCCCAAAGATTTTCTGGTGGTCCTCTGCAACTTTACTCCGGTGTCCTATCCGGAATACAACATTGGTGTTCCCCGTTTTGCCGATTATGAGGAAATTCTGAACAGCGATGCTGAGCGGTTCGGCGGGTCCGGTCACCGGAACGAAGGACTGCTCCGACCGCGGCCAACCGGCTGGAACGGCCAGCCGTTCCACGTGACCGTACAGCTTCCGGCTGGTTCCGCCATTCTTCTCAAACCTCATTTCCCGGACCGGAAGAACGCCGATATTCGCCAAAAGGGGAAGCTGATGGTAAGAAAGCGGCCGGGAACAAACGGCGCCGTGCCATTTGATGAATAGAGAGAAGGGGTGTTAAAGATGGCAAAGAAAGACATGATCGCCATGATTCTTGCGGGGGGACAGGGAAGCCGGCTGGGCCTGATGACAAAGCGAATGGCCAAGCCGGCCGTGGCATTTGGCGGGAAATACCGGATCATCGATTTTGCATTGAGCAACTGCTCCAATTCCGGTATCGATACGGTAGGTGTGCTGACCCAATACAAACCGCAGATGCTGAATTCCCACATCGGGATCGGGGTGCCGTGGGACCTGGACCGGGTGCATGGCGGGGTGGTGATGCTGCCGCCTTATATGAGCGAGGCGGGCGGCGATTGGTACAAGGGTACCGCCAACGCGGTCTATCAGAATTTGAATTTTATGGATCAATACAATCCCAGCTATGTGTTGGTGTTGTCAGGGGACCATATTTATAAAATGGATTATCGGAAGATGCTGGAATACCATATCAAACAGGGAGCGGCGGCAACCATTGCGGTCATTCAAGTGAAGCCGGAGGAAGCAGGACGTTTCGGCATCATGAATACCGACCAGAACGGGGTGATCCTGGATTTTGAAGAGAAGCCGGTCCAGCCCAAAAGTACGCTGGCCTCTATGGGAATCTATATTTTTACATACGAGAAGCTGCGTCACTATCTGATTGAGGATGCCAACAATCCTTGTTCGGAAAACGACTTTGGCAAGAATATCATTCCGGCGATGCTTCAGGAACAGGAGAAGTTGGTAGCGTATCAGTTCCAGGATTACTGGAAGGATGTGGGAACGGTAGAAAGCTACTGGGAAGCGAACATGGATTTGCTCAGTACCGACAACGAAGTAAAGCTGTTTGACAGCAGCTGGAAGTTGTATACGGAGACTGCCGTCCGTCCGGCTCAGTACGTGGGCAGCCAGGCCAGGCTGGAAAATTGCATCATCTCCGAAGGCTGCATCATTCTGGGAGAGGTCATCAATTCCATTATCTTTCCCGGTGTCCATATTGCGGAGAACACACGCATTGTCAATTCCATTGTCATGGAAGATTGCATCATTGAAGAAAATGTAATCGTCAACAAGAGCATCTTATTGGAAAACGTCCGGGTGAAGCAAAACAATGTGATTGGAAACGGTAAGACAATCGCCGTGCTGGAAAGCGGACAGGTATTGTATTCCCAGTACCACGGAGCAAAGGAGGCGTAACCATGATCAAGGACTACATGGCAATCATCAATTTGGCGGAGAACGAAAGCGACATACGCAGCTTGACTACGAACCGTCCTATCGCTTCCATTCCCATTGGCAGCCGGTATCGTGTCATTGATTTTATTTTATCCAATCTGGTAAATAGCGGAATCAAAAACGTAGGTATCTTCAGTCAGACCAACTCTCGCTCTTTGGTGGACCACATCGGAACGGGGAAGCCATGGGATCTGAACCGAAAGAATGATGGTGTTTTTCTGTTCAGTCATGGTCTGAACGAGTTGTCGGATTACGATTCCAAGCTGCTACGCAACAATATGGAATACATTTACCGAAGCCGCAGTGAGAACGTGGTCCTCACATCCTCCTATATGATCTGCAACATGGATTTGACGGAGGTAGCGGATTATCACGAAAAGTCGGGCTGCGACATTACTGTGGTATATACCCGAACCAACCGTGCGGACCGGTCCTTTCAGAATTGTTTTACGCTGTCCATCGATCCGGAAACCAACCGGGTGGAGGGGGTCGGTAAAAACATCGGCTACGTCAAGGAAGCGAACATTTGCATGGAGATGTTCCTGATGAAGAAGGAGCTGCTGATCGATCTGATTTACAAGAATGCCCACGCCGGTGCCGCGGGAAGGGGCAGCTTCTACAACATCATTTTTAACAATCTGCAGAACCTTACCATGACCGCCTTTGAATTTACCGGTTATGTGTCCTGTATCCACTCCATTGCATCCTACTATGAAACAAATATGGAAATGCTGGATCTGGACATCAGCAGCGAGCTGTTCCGTTCCAGCCGGCCGGTGTATACGAAAATCAAAGACGAACATCCCACCTTATATGTAAAAGGGTGCGAAGTCAGTCATTCTTTGATCGCGGATGGCTGCATCATTCATGGTTCGGTATACAATAGCCTATTGGGCCGGTATGTGGACATTGAGGAGGGGGCGGTGGTGGATCACTGCATCATTTTACAAAACTGCCGGATCCACCGGAATGCGCGGCTGTCCAATGTAATCATCGACAAAAACGTGGACATCGAAGCGGGGACGGAATTGAAAGGCAGCGCGGTTTTTCCTCTGGTAATTGAAAAGAAAAATTTGTTGAGCGGCTTCTGACGGAGCCGGAGCGGGGATGGAGATCCATCCAGTAAGGAGATGAATGGAATGAAAGTGTTGTTTGTTTCGACGGAAGTTCAACCTTTTATCAAGACGGGTGGTTTGGCGGACGTGGCGTTTGCCCTGCCCAAAGCCCTTCGTTCGCTGGGCGTGGATGTACGGATCGTCATGCCAAAATACGGGGATATTCCCCAGGATTTTTCCACGAAAATGATTCATCTGGCCAATTATGGTGTTGCCGTGGGCTGGCGGAATCAGTACTGTGGACTGGAGTATCTGATGTACGAGGATTTACCGGTTTATTTCATCGATAATGAATATTATTTTAAGCGTCCGGGCTGTTATGGGTATTACGATGACGGGGAGCGCTTCGCCTATTTTTGCAGGGCGATAATGGAATCGGTTCGCTATATGGAGGATTTTGTTCCCGATGTACTTCACTGCAACGACTGGCATACGGGGATGATCCCGGTTTACTTGCGGGAGATTTATTTTGACCGCCCGGAATTCCGGAACGCACACTCCGTTTTTACCATTCATAATTTAAAATACCAGGGTGTGTTTTCTCCGGCTATACTGGAGGACCTGCTGGGTTTGAATATGAGTTACTATGTAGAAGATAAATTGAAGTTCCGGGATGGCGTGTCTTTTATGAAAGGCGGAATCGTATTCTCCGATCGCGTGACCACCGTCAGCCGGACCTATGCCAAAGAAATTCTGGAGCCTTATTTTGGAGAGGGCCTGGACGGATTGCTGCGGGAGAAAGCCGATAAACTGAGCGGAATCACCAATGGGATCGACACTTCGCTGTATGATCCCAAAACCGATAAAAACATTTATGTCAATTATACGTCCCGATCGGTGGGGAAAAAGGCGGAAAACAAAAGCGCGCTGCAGCAGGAAATGGGTCTTCCGGTGAATCCGGACGTTCCGCTGGTGGGAATGGTTACCCGCCTCGTCCGGCAGAAGGGACTGGATTTGGTCACCTGCGTGATGGAAGAGATCCTGAAAATGGACCTGCAGTTTGTGCTCTTGGGTACGGGAGACAACGACTACCAGGATTTCTTTGAATATTACAATACGGCCTATCCCGGAAAGATTGCCGCGTATATCGGGTTTGACAACGTGCTGGCCAGCCGGATTTACGCAGGTTCGGATCTTTTCCTGATGCCGTCCCTGTTTGAACCGTGCGGTATCAGCCAAATGATTTCCATGCGCTACGGAACGATTCCCGTGGTGCGGGAAACCGGCGGCTTGAAGGATACCGTACAGCCTTATAACGAATTTACCGAAGAGGGGAACGGATTCTCTTTCGCTAATTTCAACGCCCATGAAATGTTGGATATCCTGCGTTACGCGATTCTCCAGTATTACAACAAACCGGCGTGGAAGAAGCTGGTGGCCAATGCGATGAAGACAAGCAACGATTGGAAAGACCAGGCCGGAAAATACGTGGCTTTATATAACAGTATGTTGGAGGCAAATGAAATTGAAATTAGATAAAGAAACGTTTCAAAAGGATTTTCAAAAAAAAGTACTGCTGATGTTTTGTGAAAGCGTGGAGGAAGCTTCCTCCGCCGAGAAATATTTGGCATTTGGTACGCTGATCCGGGAATATCTGTCATTTGACTGGTATGAAACGGAGAAACAATACAACAAAAAGAAAGAGAAACAGGTATATTATTTTTCTTTGGAGTTTTTGATCGGACGACTGCTGGATACCACGCTGATAAATTTGGGTATCCGGGATGTGGTACGGGACGGTTTGTCGGAGCTGGGCGTATCCCTGGCCGATCTGGAAGAATTGGAACCGGACGCCGGTCTGGGAAATGGCGGGTTGGGTCGATTGGCTGCTTGCTTTCTGGATTCCATGGCTTCGTTGGGCATTCCCGGCAACGGTGTGGGAATCCGCTACAAATATGGTTTGTTTCAACAGCAGATCGTAAGCGGCTACCAAATCGAAAGCCCGGACAATTGGCTGAAAATAGCCAATGTTTGGGAGGTCCGGAAAGACGAGGATGCTTGTATCGTCAGGTTTGGCGGAGAGTGCCATCTGGAATGGCGGGACGGACGGGGTGTTCCGGTTTATACGGGATACGAGCCCATTCTGGCGGTGCCATACGACATGCCGGTTCCCGGCTATGCGAATAAGACGGTCAATACGCTGCGCCTTTGGAGCGCCGAGACGGATGGCGTGGGATTTGATTTCAAGACATTCAGCCGCGGAGATTATGAAAAAGCCATTGAAGGGCAATATTCCGTGGCGGCCATCACCAACGTACTGTATCCGGATGATTCCACGGAACGGGGGAAAATGCTCCGCCTGAAGCAGGAGTATTTTTTAACCAGCGCCGGTGTGCAGAATATTGTGCGCCACGTAAAGGAAATCGGCGGTTCTTTGTTGGAATTGGACCGTTATGCGGCCATTCATATCAACGATACGCATCCGGCCCTTGCCATTCCGGAATTGCTGCGTATTTTGATGGATGAGGAGGGCTTTTGCTGGGAAGAGGCTTGGTCGGTCACCAATCGGACCATGGGATACACCAATCATACCATATTGGCGGAGGCGCTGGAGAAATGGAGCGTCGCGATGTTTCAGAAGCTGCTGCCCCGGATTTATATGATTGTAGAAGAAATCAACCGCCGGTTTTGCGCGGCGGTATCCGAGCGATACCATGGAGACTGGGGGAAACAGCAAGCCATGTCGATTTTACAGAACGGCATGGTAAAAATGGCCCACCTGGCCATTGTGGGCAGCCATTCGGTCAATGGGGTGGCGGCGCTTCATACGGAAATTCTCAAAAACCAGGAACTGCGGAATTTCCATGAATTCTATCCCGGCAAGTTCAATAATAAGACCAACGGCATCACGCACCGGCGTTGGCTGATGGCGGCCAATCCTCCGCTGACCGCCTTGTTGGATGACACCATTGGGGAGGCCTGGAAGAAGCATCCGCTGCGGCTTGCTCAACTGAAGCAATATGCTTCCGATCCCGTCTTTACAGAAAAATTGGCGGCGGTGAAACGGGAGAACAAAGAAAGGCTGGCAGCGTATCTCACCAGACAGTATGGCTTCGTGCCGGATACGGCTTCGTTGTTTGATATTCAGGTTAAAAGGCTGCACATGTACAAGCGTCAGCTGCTGAACATATTGCACGTGATGGATCTATACAACCGGCTGTGCGACGATCCCGGACTGAATGTGGTTCCTCGTACTTTTTTGTATGGCGCGAAGGCGTTTCCCGGCTATGCGCTGGCGAAGACCACCATTAAGCTGATCAATACCGTTGCGGAACGGATCAATCAGGACCGGCGGGTACAGGAAAAACTCAAAGTATTTTTTGTGCCGAATTACGGTGTCAGCCTAGCGGAGCTGATGATTCCGGCCGGTGATGTAAGTGAGCAGATTTCCACCGCGTCGAAAGAGGCTTCCGGCACCGGCAATATGAAATTTATGATGAACGGGGCGGTAACGATTGCCACGCTGGACGGGGCGAATGTTGAGATTTGCCGAGAGGTGGGCGAAGACAACATCGTCCTGTTCGGCATGTCTTCCCGGGAGGTCATCGATTGGGAGCAGCACGGGGGCTATTGCGCCCGGGATCTGGTTCGTCAGGATCCTAGGCTGGCCCGATTGCTTTCCCAGTTAGAGGAGGGATATTTTGGTTTGGCTTCACGAGACGAATTTCAGCCGATCCTCCATCATTTGCTGGAAGAAAACGATCCCTATTTTACTTTGCGGGATTTTGCCTCGTATGCGGACGCGCAGAACAAAGTCAATTTTTTGTATCAGGACACAGGCTGCTGGAACCGCATGGCAGCGGTGAACATTGCTGCTTCCGGCGTTTTTTCCAGCGATAACACCATTCGTCAATACGCGGAGGAAATCTGGGGTGTGAAGCCGGTGGAGATCCGGTAGGAGGAATCATGGAAGGACACGTAATACACGATTCGCATCGGCTTTCTTTCCGGGATCCCTTCGGCGCTGTTCCGGCTGGGACGCCGGTACGGCTATCCCTGTCTTCCTCCATGCCGCTGACTGCCTGCCGGCTGGAATGGGAGGGGGATACGCTGAACGGTCATGTGTCCGGTGGAATTTCTCTGGACCGTCGGGCAGGCGAAGAAGAATTCCTCTATTCGGCGCGGTTGGATGCGCTGTCGGTTCCAGGCACATATTTTTACTACTTTGTGCTGGAACAGGGAGAGGAACGATTGTTCTATGGCAACCAGCCGGCAGCATATGGCGGGGAAGGCGTGTTATCCCGTCAAACGCCGATTCCTTATCAGATTACGGTCTATCAAAGCGATTTATCCGTACCGGAGTGGTTCGGTAATACCATTCTTTATCAAATCTTTCCGGACCGGTTTCTCCGGGCGCCGGACAGTCCTTCTCCAAGGCGGGAAAATGCGTTTTTCTATGGGTCCTGGCAGGACCGCCCGGTATACCTGAAGGAGGATAACGGGGATATCCTGCGCTGGGAGTTCTATGGCGGCGACCTGCGGGGGATTGCTGTGAAACTGGATTACCTTCGAAAGCTGGGGGTCGGTACGTTATATCTGAACCCGATTTTTGAAGCCGCTAGCAACCATCGCTATGATACAGGGGATTACCGAAAGGTAGACTCCATTCTGGGCGGAGAAGAAGCGCTGGATGACCTGCTTGACAAGGCCAGGCAGGAAGGAATGCACATTCTGCTGGATGGCGTATTCAGTCATACCGGCAGGGATAGCCGGTATTTCGACGCTTTTGGCCGATATGGGGGCCAGGGAGCCTATCACAATCCATCCTCGCCCTATCGCGGTTGGTATCGGTTTGGTGAAACGGATGAGGAGTATGACTGCTGGTGGGGCGTGAAAGCGCTTCCCAATGTCAATGAGATGGAGCCATCCTTTCTGAATTATCTGCTGCTGGACGAGGATAGCGTGGTGCGCTACTGGTATCGGAAGGGTATCTCCGGCTGGCGTCTGGACGTAGCGGATGAGCTGCCGGATGAATTTTTACAGCTTTTGCGGCAGGTGTCGGAAGAAACTTGTCAGGAGGAGCCGGTGCTGCTGGGAGAGGTATGGGAGGATGGTACGAATAAGATCAGCTATGGACAGCGTCGGATGTATTACACTGCGGCAGAACTGCACACCAATACCAATTATCCGTTTCGCAGCCTGCTGGTGGACTTTCTGGCGAAAAAGCGACCGGCAGCAGAAGTACAAGCCGCGTTTCTTTCTTTACAGGAGAATTATCCCAGGCATAATTTTTACGCGCTGGTGAATATGACCGGAAGCCATGATGTAGAACGCTTGATGACCGCTATGCTTCGGGTCGCGGAAAACGATTATGAACAGGCCAGACTTCTGGTTCGATGTTATGCAGCGGTGCTGTTTACCTTCCCAGGCGTTCCGCTGATTTATTATGGCGATGAAACCTGCTTGGAAGGCGGATCGGATCCGGACAATAGGCGACCCTATCCCTGGGGACAGGAAGACCGCGCTATGATCGAATGGTTTTCTTCTTTGGGCAAATTGCGTATGGAAAACCGTGTTCTCCGGCAGGGGGAATGGCGGTTTTGTCCAAGCAGTCAGCCGCAGGTATTGGCTTATGAACGGTATCTCAGCCAGGCGCCAAAGTCGGAGTGGGAAAGTATTTTGGTACTGGTTTCTCCGGAGAAGGATTGCTTGTCGGAGGTTTGTTTGGATGGTCTGGAAGCGGGCAGGGTGTACCGGACGTTATTCAGTGGTGGAGAGACCGCGGAAAACTATTGCGTTATGGCTTCGTGTCAGCTCCGGGTGCCCGTCAGGTCGTTTGTGGTTCTGGGGTTCTCCTCTCATATCGGCGCGTGAGAATGCCAAACGGCTCAGATGGAAAGAAGACTTCTATCAAAGCTTAAGCGTTCTATTCATCCGGCTTTTGCCAATCGTGACGCCGCTCCTGGAAAAGTCCTGTTTGACAAGCTGGGGAGGCATATGGCATAATAACGCTATATTATCGTACTTTGTACACAGTGGAAGGGGAGGTGTTTGCTGTGAAATGTCCTTTTTGCGGCCATTTGGAAGATAAGGTAATTGATTCCAGGCCAACAGAGGAGGGAACCGCAATCCGGAGACGAAGGGAATGCGTACAATGCGGAGAACGGTTCACGACCTATGAAAAAATTGAGATTATGCCGCTCATGGTAGTGAAGAAAAACGGCACGAGCCAGCTGTTTGACCGAAATAAAATCGTCAACGGTATTCTTAAGTCTTGTGAGAAGCGGCCTGTATCCCTTTCCCAGGTAGAGAAGTTGGCGGCGGATATTGAAAAACAGCTGATGAACTCCATGCGCAAAGAGGTTACCTCCGACGAAATTGGTGAGTTCATTATGTGCAGATTGAAGGATTTGGACGAAGTGGCGTATGTCCGCTTTGCTTCCGTATACCGGCAGTTTAAAGATGTGGATTCGTTTCTGGAGGAACTCAAAAAGATCATCAAAGAAAAATAGGGTGCGCGTGATATTTCCCGGGGAATCATTTTGGGAAAGGGGCTGTCTCCAAGCATTGGGACAGCTTCTTTGTTTCTCGGGGTTGGACGCAGCTATCGTTTTCTTCTATCCGTGACAGCCTGCCGGAACAGCTAAAGTTGACAAATGGAAAAAAATGGAATATTATCCAGCTCAAAACCAAATGACTTGGGGGGAGGTTGTTTGTGTGGTATCCAGTGTGAAATCTTTCGGAATAGCAGGGCTGCGCGGTTTTGTCGTGGAGGTGGAAACCAATCTGTCCCGAGGAATTCCGGCTTTGGATATTGTTGGCTTGGGGGATACCGCGGTGCGGGAATCCAGAAAACGTGTGCGGGCAGCCTTAGAGAATCAAGGCTTTGATTACCCATTAGGCCGTATTGTTATTAATTTAGCGCCGGCCGGACAGAGGAAAGAGGGCTCTTATCTGGATTTGGCCATGGCGATTGGCATTTTAGCAGCAAAAGGACTGATCCCTTTTGCTTGTCTCCGGAACGTAGCGTTATTAGGAGAACTGTCTCTGGACGGTTCGCTGCGGCGTGTGCGGGGATTGCTGCCCATGCTGCTGGCCTGCGAAAGGGAAAGCATTCCGCGCTGTGTGGTTCCTGCTGGGAACGTGGCGGAATGTCGTCTGGTAGATGGGATAACGGTTTATGGTGCAGAGAATTTAAGACAAGTCGTGGATATTTTACAGACAAAGCAATTTGTCCCGCCGCCGCTCCTTTCCGAGCAGGCATGCAAGCCTGATTCGAATACCTCTGTGGATTCCTGCCCGACGGAAGGGGATTTCAGCCAGGTTTTTGGTCAAAGACGGGCGAAACGAGCGCTGGAGATCGCCGCGGCAGGCCACCACAACGTTTTGCTTCTGGGCGCCCCGGGGTGCGGCAAGTCGCTGATGGCTCGATGTGTCCCTACCATTTTACCGCCGCTTACCAGGGAGGAACGATTGGAGGTACATTCTATTTACAGCGTGGCAGGTTTATTGGAGGATACGGCCTGGGTTTTGCAGGAGAGGCCTTTTCGTGCAGTTCATTCGGGGATTACCACGGCGGCGCTCACCGGCGGCGGCCGTCCTGTGATGCCTGGCGAGATTACGCTGGCTCATCACGGCGTGCTGTTTCTGGATGAAATAACGGAAATGAACCGCCGGACGATAGAATCTCTGCGTCAGCCTCTGGAATCCGGTTACATTACGGTTTCCCGGTACGGCGAGACGGTCCAATTTCCCGCGTTGTTTCTGCTGGTAGGTACCGCCAATCCCTGCCGATGCGGCAATCTTTTAGAAGGAGAAGGAAAATGCCGCTGTACTCCTTTGCAGATAGCCAGCTACTTATCTGCCTTATCCAAACCAATCCTGGACCGCATCGACATGCATTTGCCTGTCCACAGCCTAAAATACGCACAGCTGGAATCCGGCGAAGAGGAGTCTTCCTCTGTCATCCGAGGGCGGGTCCAGGCGGCAAGAGCGTGTCAACGAGAGCGTTACAAACAGGAGAAAATCACTCTGAATACACAGCTGACCCGAAATATGTTTCCCCGGTACTGCGCGTTGGACCAGAAATCAAAGCAGCTGCTGGAACGAGCGGTAGATGATTTGGGATTCAGCGTCAGAGGCTATGAAAAAGTAGTTAAGCTGGCCAGGACCATTGCGGATTTGGCTGGGCAGGACCGGATTCGCCAGGAGAATGTGGCGGAAGCCCTGCAATATCGATGGTTTGACCGAAGGGGGACGTTACTGGATGATGTCTGACAAGGATATGGAAAAAATTGTCTGGATGTGGGTGACCTTCCTGGGACGCCCGGCTAACCGGATCGCGGAACTTTTGTTTCAGGAGTTTGGTTCCCTTCAGGCGGCTTGGGAGGCGGCAGGGAGAAAGGAACTGCCTGAGGGAATTTTGGCTCATGGCAGTTTGGCAGAGAAGCTTACCGATCCCCGGGCGAGAGATTGTGTGATGCGTTCTTACGAGATGATTGACCGGCTTGGCGTCTCGGTAACTACCGTTTCTCAGCCGGATTACCCCGGTCCGCTGCTCTCTATTTATAGTCGTCCCCTTGTTCTGTACTATTTCGGACGACTTCCTGCCTCCCTGCCGGAACCGCTTCCTCTTTTAGCCGTGGTGGGATCCCGGAATGCGACGGCTTACGGCAGAAGCGCTGCCTTCCGGTTATGCCGGAGTCTGGCGGAATCGGGAATCGGGATTGTCAGCGGCCTGGCCAGAGGGATCGATGGTCAGGCGCACAACGGTGCTTTGGCGGCCAATGGTTATACGATCGCTGTTTTGGGAGGCGGTCCGGACCACATTTATCCGCCGGAACACCGGAAATTGTATGAGCAGGTGAAACAAGAAGGCTGCGTTCTGTCGGAGTATGTTCCGGGGACAGAACCCATGCGAAGCCATTTCCCTGCCAGAAATCGAATCATTGCCGGACTGTGCCAGGGTACTTTGGTTTGTGAAGCGAAGAGAAGCAGCGGTGCTATGATTACCGTCGAACGTACCTTGGAAGAGGGACGGGATGTTTATGCGGTTCCGGGAAACATCGACTGTCCTAACAGTGAAGGCTGTAATCAACTGATTCGGAGCGGAGCGGTATGTGTTACCGGATACCAGGATGTTTTGGAAGGAATGGGATATTCTTCCTGCTTGGAACGCGGACGTCAGACAGGGTGGCTATGCGGCCTGACCGGCGCGGAATATGCTGTGGCTCAGGCGATTTCTCAAGGAATCCGACAGGAAGAAAGTTTGTTTTGTACTCTGGAATACCCTACGGCCGAACTGCAGTGCGCTCTAACGATGCTGGAAATCAAAGGGTTTATCCGGAAAGGGTCCACTGGCGAATACGACCTTTTTGATGAAAGAAAGACTTGACAGAATGAAAAGTTGTAGGCATTATATAGAGCGAGTCTGATGCTGCAGTCGTCGGATGGGACCTGGAAATGGAGGATAAGAAATGGCAGACTATCTGGTAATTGTGGAGTCACCAGCAAAAGCGAAGACAATCGGGAAATTCCTGGGCAAGAAATATAAAGTTCAGGCATCCGCAGGGCACCTGCGGGATTTGCCGAAGAGTAAGCTGGGCGTGGAAGTAGAACACGATTTCAAACCGCAGTATACGAATATTAGAGGAAAAGCGGATATTATAAATGGATTGAAGAAAGAAGCGAAAAACGCTAAGAAAGTGTTTCTGGCAACGGACCCGGATCGGGAAGGGGAAGCGATTTCCTGGCATCTTGCCTATTTGCTTGGGCTGGATGCTCTCAGCACCTGCCGGGTGACATTTCAGGAGATCACCAAGCCGGCAGTAACGGAAGCCTTCCAGAAGCCTCGTGCGATCGACTTAAAATTGGTGGATTCCTACCAGGCCAGGCGGGTGTTGGATCGTATTGTCGGTTATCAGATTAGTCCGGTTTTGTGGAAAAAGGTCAAAAAAGGACTAAGCGCCGGCCGGGTTCAGTCGGTGACGACTCGCTTGATTTGTGACCGGGAGGATGAAATCGAGGCATTTGAATCGCAGGAATATTGGAATATCCTGGCATATTTGGCCAAACAGGCAGGAAAAGATCATGGTGCAAAGCAGAGCTTTCTGGCCCGCTTCTATGGGGACCGGAAAGGAAAGATTCCCCTGAAACAGGAACAGGATGCTAAGGCGATTCTGGAGAAAATTGCATCTCAGCCATTTGTAGTGGACTCTGTGAAGGTATCGGAGAAAAAGAAGGCTCCGGCTCCTCCGTTTACTACCAGTACGCTGCAGCAAGAATCTTCCAGAAAATTGGGCTTTACTTCGACCCGAACCATGATGATTGCCCAACAGCTTTATGAAGGGGTGGATGTTGGCGAGAACGGAACGACGGGGTTGGTAACCTATATCCGTACCGACTCCATGCGTATCTCGGATGAGGCAGCGAATGCCGCAGAGGCTTATATTAAGGAAGTATTCGGCTCAGAGTATTGTCCGTCCCGCCGGCGCATTTTTAAAAACAAGAATTCTTCCCAGGACGCGCACGAGGCGATTCGGCCGGCTCACATTGATTATAAGCCGGAAGATGTGAAAGGAAAACTGACGCCGGAGCAGTATAAATTATATAAACTTATCTACGACCGGTTTATCGCCAGCCAGATGGCGGATGAACTATTGGAAGTGTGCCAGGTGGATATTTTCGCGGGAGATTACCTGTTCAAAGCCAAGGGTACTACCGTGAAATTCCGTGGGTATACCAAAGTGTATGAAGAAAGCTTGGATGAGAGTGCGGAGGAAGACAACAAGACACTGCCGAAGTTGGAAGCGGGAGAAATCCTGAAGACCTTGAAGGTGGAACCGGAACAGCATTTTACGCAGCCTCCGTCACGCTATACCGAAGCTTCGCTGGTGAAAGCGTTGGAGGAGTACGGCATTGGACGCCCTAGTACGTATGCCCCGACCATTGGTACGATTCAGCAGCGCGGCTATGTGGCGCGGGAGAAAAAAACATTGTATCCAACCGAATTGGGACGGGTGGTAAACGATCTGATGAAGAAAAGCTTTCAGGATATTGTGGATGTGGAATTTACCGCGCAGATGGAATCCAGACTGGATCAGATTGAGCAGGGCAACATCGAATGGGCTGCTGTTATGCGGGATTTTTACGTGGGTTTTGAAAAAGAGGTAACCAAGGCGGAACAGGAATTGGAACATGTCAAGCTGGAGGATCCGGTAAGCGATGTGCCATGTGATAAGTGCGGCAGAATGATGGTCTATAAAACAGGCCGTTTTGGTAAATTTTTGGCTTGCCCCGGATTTCCGGAATGTAAAAATACAAAAAACATCATCGAAGAGGTGGGCGTGAATTGTCCGCGATGCGGTAACACTTTGATTTACCGGAAGACAAAAAGCGGGAGACGGTATGTGGCGTGTACCGGCTATCCGGATTGTCAATATCATTCTTGGAATGTTCCCACCGGTGAACTTTGTCCGCAGTGCGGCGAACCTTTGGAGCATATGGCGAGCCGAAACAAAAGGTATGTGGGCTGCAGCAACAAAGAGTGTCACTATACAAGAGAGGAATCGGATCAGAAAGAGGCAGCGGCGGACTGATGAATTTTTTGGCCTGCACGAAAGGGTGAAGGAGAAGACTTATGATGGTTCGCGTAGTGGGCGCCGGCTTGGCTGGCTGTGAGGCTGCGTGGCAGCTTGCTATTCGCGGGGTCCCGGTGCTATTATTTGAAATGAAGCCAAAACGCTATTCTCCCGCGCATCAAATAGAGAGTTTAGCCGAGTTGGTATGCAGCAATTCGCTGAAAGCGCAGAGTTTGGACAATGCTTCTGGTTTGCTGAAAGAAGAATTGCGGAGAATGGGATCTCTTCTGATGACCTGTGCCGATGCATGCCGTGTTCCTGCCGGCGGTGCGCTGGCCGTGGACCGGAGGCACTTTTCCGATATGGTGACGGCGAAGATCCGCAGCCAGCCCTTGATCACGGTGATCCGGGAAGAAGTTTGTTCCATCGGACAGTTTCCCAAGGAAGATATTTTGATTCTGGCCACCGGTCCGCTGACGGCTGATGCTCTGGCGGAGGATATCTCGTCTTGGAGCGGATTGCCCGCTTTACATTTTTACGACGCCGCCGCACCGATTGTGTCTGCGGATTCCCTTGATGATACCAAAATTTTTCGAGGAGCAAGGTATGGAAAAGGAACGCCGGATTACATCAATTGCCCGATGAACAAAGCACAGTATCTTGCCTTTTACGATGCGCTGGTAACCGCTGAGGGCGCGGCCGTTCGGGACTTTGACGAAGATCACTTATATGAGGGCTGTATGCCGGTAGAGAGTATGGCAAAACGTGGTGTGGATACGCTGCGCTTCGGGCCGCTGAAACCGGTGGGACTCCGGCACCCTTTGACCGGGGAAGAGTTTTATGCGGTAGTGCAGCTTCGCCAGGATAACGCGGAGGGGACGATGTATAATTTGGTGGGCTTCCAAACACGCTTGCGTTTCCCGGAACAGGCCCGCGTTTTTCGAATGATTCCGGGATTGGAGCAAGCTGAGTTTTTGCGGTATGGGGTAATGCACCGAAATACGTATCTTCAGTCGCCTGGCTTTCTGGATGAGACCTACCGTGTCATACACTCTGACCGGCGGTTGTATTTTGCAGGACAGATTACCGGAGTCGAAGGCTATATGGAATCGGCATCCTCCGGACTAGTGGCAGGAATCAATGCGGCAAGAGAATCCTTGGGGCAACCGAGGATGGTGTTTTCTCCCGTTACGATGACCGGCGCTCTGGCCCGGTATGTGGCCCACTTTTCGGGAAAAGATTTTCAGCCTATGGGGGCGAATTTTGGAATACTGTCCGAGGAAGGCGTATTGCCGGGAGGACGAAGGCTGGACAAAAAAGAGAAGAAACGTCTGGCGGCAGATGCGTCGCTTCGGATAATCGACGCGATTCAGCAAAGCGAGGGCTAGCGTAAACAATATGGTTTCACGCAGCGTCCTAATATCCGGTTTGCTTTGTAAAAACGTCACAAATTCTGAGGAAGGGAAGCCTTAAAAGGCATGGTGATCAAAATGGGCTGTCTTGGCAATGCGATTTGGTTTTTGTTTGGTGGATTGGGAATGGGATTAAGCTGGTTCTTCGTTGGCGTGTTATGGTGCATTACCATTGTTGGTATTCCTATTGGGCGGCAATGCTTCAAATTGGCCGGTTTGGCCTTTTTCCCTTTTGGAAAAGAAGTAACCTATGGAGGCGGAGGGGGATCCCTGATCGCCAATATTTTATGGATCGTTTTCGGCGGTCTGATGCTAGCGGCAGAGGCCGCCATCATGGGAATTGTTTTTTGTATTACTATCATTGGAATTCCGTTTGGTAAACAATGTTTTAAGTTGGCGAAGCTAGCCTTGATGCCTTTTGGCGCAACGGTTTCCTGATGAAACAGCGCAAGTCGAATTGGATAATATTAGGAAAAATAGAAAGGGAAGAGGAACAAAGGATGAATGCGGTAATGAAACAAAACAAAACGAAAAAATTTTTTAACTGGAAGAAGTCTGTTTTGAGCCTGCTTCTCTCAGGGTGTTTGTTGTTCTTCGGTTGCCAAGGAGTCACGCCGGATAGTAGTGCTGCACCGAGTGTTGCCACGCCGTCCGGGAATACCGGCGACGTGTCCGCTTCTCCGGTGTTCACACCGTCCGCCACGGAATCACAGGATCCGACTAAGCCGTTGGCCGGTATGAAGATATTCTTGGATCCCGGTCATCAGGAAAAGTCAGATAGTGAAAAAGAGCCAAACGCGCCTTGGGGACCTGAGGCAAATGCAAAGTATAACAATACCGTCATGAAGAACAAATGTTCCTCCGGAACACAGGGTTCGACTAGCCGCGTGGAAGAATATGTGGTGACGCTTCAGATTTCTCTTGCTTTGCGGGATGCATTGCAGGATCTAGGAGCGGAAGTACGTATGGCGAGGGAAACCCATAGTGTTCGTGTGTCCAATAAAGAACGGGCGGAGATGGGAAACGAATTTGGCGCGGACGTGGTTTTGCGTATTCATTGCAACGGCACAGACAATTCTTCGGTCAAAGGCATGGAAGTTTGGGTACGGGATAAGGGCGATGGTACGGCCGAATACCGTCAGCGTGCACAGCGGGATCATGCTCTGGCGTCTGAACTGCTGGATCAGTTGATTCTAGCAACCGATGCGGGGAACCGCGGAGTCAAGGCAAGCGACTCGTATACGGGAATCAATTGGTCACAGGTTCCCTGTATTATCATTGAGTGTGGCTTTATGAGCAATCCGGAAGAGGATATGCTCCTTTGCAGCGAGGCATACCAGAAGAAGATCGTATCCGGTATCGTGCAGTGGTTCCTGACCACGGAACAATTTTCTTCGTCACGGGCGTAGCCGAGAAGTTTTACTTGCATTTCCTGGAAGACAGGCGTATACTAAAAAAAAGGAATATTTGTCCTTTGAGAACAAAGGACAGCCTTTAATCCGGTCCAGCGAGGCGGGAAAGGCGCGGGAGAACAAAACGGCAGAAGTGCCTTGTTTGTGCTTTTGGTATTGCGTAGCTTCCTGTCCGTCCGCCGGACAGGAAGCTTTTTGATTGCGGGGAAAAAAGGAGGGGACTGGGAATGCACGAATCCTATCAGGTGAAAGCCGAATTGATGGACGAGCAAGCGATTCAGCGGGCCATAACCCGTATTGCACATGAGATCCTGGAACACAACAAAGGTGCGGGGAGAGTGGCTCTTATTGGCATCCAGCGAAGAGGAGTACCTTTGGCGAAGCGAATTGCAGCAAAAATGAAAGAGATTGAACAGGAGGCGGTTCAGCTGGGGGAACTGGATATCACTTTTTACCGGGACGACCTAAGTTTGCTGGCCGCGCATCCGGTAGTCAATGGAACGAAAATTGATTTCCAGGTAGAGGGTAAGACCATTGTTTTGGTAGATGATGTGATTTATACGGGACGGACGGTTCGGGCGGCGATTGACGCGTTGTTTGATGCCGGGCGGCCCGACCAGGTACAGTTGGCGGTGATGATTGACCGAGGGCATCGGGAACTGCCGTTTCGCCCGGATTACGTAGGGAAAAACGTACCCACCAAGAAAACGGAATTGATTGCGGTCATGCTGTCGGAAATCGACGGGAAAGATGCGGTAGAAATACGGGAATAACGCGGGAGGACGGAATTATGCTGCTGTCACAAAAGGATTTGTTGGGATTACACGATGCAACAAAAGAAGATATTACATTGATTTTGGATACGGCGAAGCAAATGAAGCTCCTGATGGATTCCAATAATAAAAAGGCCCCTCATTTACAGGGGAAATCCATTATTACGCTATTTTATGAAAACAGCACGCGAACCAGACTGTCCTTTGAAATGGCAGCAAAATACCTAAGCGCCGCTGCGGCTAACATTTCCGCTTCCAGCAGCAGCGTGGCAAAGGGCGAAACGCTGATTGATACCGGACGGACCATTGAGCGGATGGGAGCCGATGTAATCATTATGCGGCATCCTATGTCGGGCGCACCCCATTTGCTGGCAAAATACCTGAACTGTTCCGTGGTGAACGGTGGCGACGGGATGAACGAGCATCCCACTCAGGCCTTGCTGGATCTGTTTACGATGCAGCAGCACAAAGGGAGCCTGCAGGGACTTCGCGTTGCGATAACAGGCGACATACTGCACAGCCGGGTGGCCCGGAGCAACATATGGGGTCTTCAAAAAATGGGGGCCAGCGTGGTGCTGGGCGCGCCGGCAACGCTGCTGCCGGTCAGAATAGAAGAGATGGGAATTGAGGTTGCCCCGGATATCCGTTCTGCCGTACGGGGAGCGGATGTGGTCATGGGACTGAGAATTCAGTTGGAACGGCAAAAGAAAGGACTGTTTCCTTCTACGAGAGAATATTCCAAATTTTTTGGGGTGGATGAGGAGATTCTTTCCTTGGCGCAGCCGGATTGTCTGGTCATGCATCCGGGTCCGGTCAATCGCGGCCTGGAGCTGACGTCGTTTTTGATCGATGGGGAACATTCCGTGATCAACGAACAGGTTGCAAGCGGTGTGGCCGTGCGGATGGCCGTGTTGTATTTGCTCACCAGAAACAATTAAGAAAGAGAGGCTTACACCATGATCATCAAAAACATTCGAGCGGTGGATCCATCCTGCGGCATGGACGCTATCGTGGATCTGATAGCCGATGACCGGATTTTGAGTATTGGCCCCCATGTGGCCGATGGCTGCGGAGTAGATCACGATACGGTTTTGGACGGAACCGGACTGACAGTTCTGCCTGGGTTGGTGGACATGCACTGTCACTTACGGGATCCGGGACAAGAATACAAAGAAGACATTGCCAGCGGAAGCCGTGCGGCACTGAAGGGCGGGTTTACCAGCATTGCCTGTATGCCCAACACCAAACCGGTGGCGGATAATCGGGCTGTGATATCGTATATTTTGGAGCGGGCTGCGGATGTGGCATTCGCGCGGATCTATCCGATTGGGGCCATATCCAAGAACCTGGAGGGAAAAGAGTTAGCGGAAATGGGTGATATGAAGGAAGCCGGTGCCATTGCCGTTTCGGACGACGGCAAACCGGTGATGTCTTCCTCGCTCATGAAAAAAGCGATGATTTATGCATCGCAATTTGGCTTGCCCGTAATTTCCCATTGCGAGGATCTGGATTTGGTGGATGACGGGTATATGAATGAAGGTTATGTTTCTACTTTCCTGGGTCTGAGAGGGATTCCCAAAGCGGCAGAAGAAGCCATGGTATCCCGGGAATTGATTCTGGCTGAATACACGGGGCTTCCGATTCATATTGCCCATGTTAGTACCCGGCTTGGCGTGGAGCTGATCCGGCAGGCCAAAGGCAGAGGGGTTCCCGTCACCTGTGAAACGTGCCCTCACTATTTTACCTTGACGGACCAGGCTGTTATGGGATTTGACACCAATGCCAAGGTGAATCCGCCGTTACGGGAGCAGGCCGATGTGGATGCTATTATACAAGGACTGCAGGATGGTACCATCGACGCAATCGCTACCGATCATGCACCGCATCATCAAGATGAGAAATTGGTGGAATTTGCGCTGGCCGCCAACGGTATTTCCGGACTGGAAACTGCCTTCGCACTGAGTTATACGCATTTGGTGCTGCCGGGTTATTTATCCCTGGCTCAGCTGACGGAGAAGCTTTCGTGCAATCCGGGAAGGATTCTGGGGGTAGGAAGCCATTTGGAAACAGGAAGCAAAGCGGACCTGACTATTGTGGATTGCGGCAGCCGCTATACCGTGGACGTTTCTGCTTTTGTTTCCAAGGGGAAAAATTCTCCTTTCCATGGTTTTGCAGTACAGGGTAAAGTGCGGTATACCATAGTGGATGGTGTGATCCGCTATGAGGAGAAATAGGGGCGTGGCGGTGCGCCGACACAACAGGAATAAGGAATGGAGATGGAGATGGAGATGGAACACTTTGCGGATCGTTTGATTCAGCAGATTCAAAAAAAGAATAGTCCCGTCGTAGCGGGGCTGGATCCGGCTTGGGATAAGATTCCCGCTTTTATAAGAGAAAAATACAAAAGTGCCGGCGCTGCGATCTTTGCCTTTAACAAGGGGTTGATTGATGCCTTGTACGACGTGGTGCCTGCGGTGAAACCGCAGCTCGCTTATTATGAGATGTATGGGATTACCGGATTGGTTGCCTTCCAGTCCACCGTGGATTACGCTCGGTCTAAGGGACTTCTGGTCATTGCGGACGGCAAGAGAAACGATATTGGCAGTACCTCGGAGGCTTATGCCAAAGCCTATCTGGCTCCCGCGCCGGAACAAGCAGATCCGGTTAGTCCGCTGCGGGAAGGCGCGTTCGACGCGGATGCGTTGACGGTAAACCCTTACTTAGGAGAAGATGGAATCAGACCTTTTACGGCGGCTTGCGCCAGCTATGGCAAAGGTATCTTTGCTTTGGTAAAAACGTCCAACCGTTCTTCCGGACAGCTTCAGGACTTGCAATTGGCATCCGGTCTGACGGTATATGAACAGGTAGCAGAGTTGGTGGACGAGTGGGGGCGGAACCTGATCGGTACGTCAGGATATAGTTCCGTTGGAGCTGTAGTTGGCGCGACATACCCGCAGCAAGCGGAGTCGCTCCGCAAACGCTTGCCCCGTGCGCTGATTCTGGTTCCAGGATATGGCGCGCAGGGAGGAACCGCAGATTCTGTGGCGGTGAATTTCAATCAGGATGGGTTGGGGGCTGTTGTGAACGCTTCCCGCAGCATTATGTACGCCTATCAGTCCGACAAGTGGTCTTCCCGATATGGGGAAGAGGCGTTTGCGGAAGCCGCTCGGGCAGAGGCGCTTGCGATGTCCCAGGCAATCAATCAGGCGGTAGCACGGAAGAGAGGATGAGCGTTGTGTTAAAAAGCAGTTATGCTTGTTTGGTAATCAGGACAAGGTGGGTTACCGAGACGGTAGCACGTTTCTGGGTAGACGCTTCCGCTATTCCGGAAGACATTCTGCCGGGACAATTTTTTCAGATCAAATGCGGTTCCGGACTGGAAACGTATTTGCGCCGGCCGATCAGCGTATGCGATTATGACCCGAAAGAGCGTCTGCTGTCTTTTCTGGTGGAATGCAAGGGAAAAGGAACCCATTTGCTGACTCAGATCCGGGCCGGAGATCTGCTGGACTTATTGGGTCCGCTTGGACACGGGTTTGATTTGCCCGGCTCCGAACGTTTCCAGCAAAAAATAGTTTCTGCTCCGGCTTCTGACGGCGCTTCGATTGCTGTTCTGGGCGGCGGCTGCGGCGTGGCGCCTCTTTTGTATCTAACCCGTTCTTTGCAGCAGCAGAATTTAGTTGTTTTTCTTGGTTTCCGTAACAAAGACGCGATTTTGCTGGAAAAGGATTTTCTGGCGCTTACCAGTAAAAAGAGTGGCAATCGGCTTACGGTTGCCACGGATGACGGAAGCTATGGATACGCTGGCTTTGCGCTTCGCGCATTGGAGGAGGATTGGAACCGGGGAAACCTGCCGGCTGCGCTGTATACCTGCGGACCGGCGATTATGATGAAACAGGCTGCCGCATTGGCCCAAACCTACC
>PPYF01016754.1_pt1 | contig 58590 bp, 91 predicted proteins | sample 1559871 | NCBI WGS metagenome assembly PPYF01 (sample SAMN08240021, study PRJNA423297) | Human gut metagenome, whole genome shotgun sequencing project. | reverse complement strand
GTCGGCCAGCATGGACGGCGAATTGTTCTTCTCCCCCTGCCAGCGCGTCCAATACTTCTGCGTCCTCCACCACATGTCCCCCGGCTTCAAGCCATCATGATTCGGCTCGTCGGGGCCACGGTAGATGAGGTTCTTTCCATCAGCGGTGGTCTGAGCCTTTTTCGCTGCGGCCTGTGCCTGATTCGCCTGCGCGGCGGCGTTGGCGGCGGCGGTCGAAGCCTTGTCAGCCGTTGATTGCGCCGTCTGCGCGGCAGCATGTGCCTTGACCGCTGCGTTGGCCGCATCGGTCGCGGCCTTGTCCGTCACCGCCACCCATGTGCTGCCGTTCCACCGTTTCGGCGTGTTAGCGCCACCGGTGGTGTCGATCCACAAGGTCGAAGCCTTGCGCATCGACGTATCCGGCGTCGTGGACTGGATCAGCACGTCGGCCTTGCCGTTAGCCACGCCAGCGGCGGCGGCAGCAGCCGTATTCGCCTTCCTTGCGGCGGTGGCCGCGTCGGTGGCGGACTGGGCCGCGCTGTCGGCGGTGGCCTTGGCCTGCGTGGCAACGCTCGAAGCGTTCGAGGCGGTGGTCTTCGCAGCCGAAGCGTCCGTCTTGGCCGAAGCCGCGTCGGACTTGGCCGCATTGGCCGAAGCATTGGCCGAAGCATTGGCCGTGTTCGCCAAAGTCTCCGCATTGCCAGCGGTCTTCTTCGCGCTTTCGGCTGCGGTCTGCGCCGCGTCGGCGGCGCTCTTCGCCTGACCTGCGGTCGCGGTCGCGCTCTTGGCGGCAGCGGTAGCAGCATTGGCGGTATCCTGCGCGGTCTTCGCCGCACCATTGGCCGTATCAGCCGTGCCCTGCGCGTTCTTCGCTGCGGCAGCGGCATTCTCGGCAGCTTTGCGGGCATCCGTGGTCGGCCAGCATGGACGGCGAATTGTTCTTCTCCCCCTGCCAGCGCGTCCAATACTTCTGCGTCCTCCACCACATGTCCTCCGGCTTCAAGCCATCATGATTCGGCTCGTCCGGCCCACGAAACGTATGATTCTTGCTATGGGCTTCGGCATACGCCTGCGCAGCCGACTCCTTCGCCTTGCTGATCTCGCCATTCGCCGTGGTCAGATCGGACTTGGTTTGGGCGATATCCTTCTGCGCTTGAGACAAAGCCGTCTGATTCGCGGCAATCGTCTGATTCGCGGCGGTCAGACTGTCCTGATTGGCTTTGATGTCGGATTTCGCCGCAGCCAACTGCTTCGACAAGTCAGTCTGAGCCGTCTTGTTCGCGGCGATATCCTTCTGAGCCTGAACGAGCTTCGCCGTATTGTCGGCCAGAGTCTCCCGAGCGTCCGCCAAGTCAGCCTGACCCGTCTTGATATCGGCCTTCGCCTGTTCCAACTGTTTCGACGCATCAGCCAAAGCCGTCTTGTTCGCGGCAATCGTCTTGTTCGTCTCGGCCTGTTGAGCGTTGATCGCATCCTGAGCCGACTTGTTATCCTCGACGGTCTTGCCAAGAGACTTCAACGCCGCGTCAGCCGTATCCTGCTGTTTTCTGACTGCATCGACGCCCTGAGCGTTCGCGTCGATCTTCTTCGCCGCGGCATCCAAATCGGAACGCAGTTGGGTCTGCTGGCTCTTCAAAGCGTTCGCAGCGTCAGTGTTCGCGTCAATATCCTTGCGGGCGGAATCCAACCCGTCGCTGACCTTCTTCACCTGAGCGGCGGCATCGGACTTCGCGGCATCCAGAATCTCCGACGCCGTATCATTCAAATCCTGCTGCGACACGATAGGTGCGATGATGACGGTCGCGTGCTCCGACTCGTCGGAGGCGTTCGGCTTGGACACGCCATTCACGTCATGCGCATTGTCATAGGCGACGGCCCAAACCTCGACCACATCACCGACCGGCAGCACGCCGGTGGCAAGCTCGCCCTTCCCACGCAACTGGCCCAAATCCAACGATTCACCAGTGCTATCAGGCTTCGCATACAATTCCACATGGTCGAAATCGGCGGGAACACCACCCTCAAGAGTGCCGTCCCATTGGACGAACACGCATTCCGTCCTACACACCGCCGTCACACCGGTCGGCCTGCCCGGAGGCGTCGTATCGCCAACCCACGGGATGATGCCATTACTGCCCGGCATCGCCGCACCCGTATCACCGCCGCCAATCCACGTCTCCGTGCCGTCGCCGTTATCGACGGCGATGGTGCCGGACAGGTACGTCAACCGCATATTGCTGTTACGCAGGGCGATATCCGCCAAAGTCAACGGAAGAGAAGCGTCATCGGGTCTGATTTCAACATGGTCTGCCAAAACGCACACTCCAAAAACAGAAAACCCCACGAAAACGTGGGGTGGGTACAAGAAAACCCCACGAAAACGTGGGGTCTGATATCATGCGGTCGGGTCTGCCACAGGGTCGAACTTCACTGTCATCTTGCCGGTCTGGTCGCCGCTCATCTGCATCAACCGCATCGGATACACGCCGTCCGGCAGATCAGGGAAGCCGTCTATGGCGATGTCGAACATCTCCCCCGGCCAGAACGAACCCAACGGATGCAAAGGCAATCCCATCGCATCGCAGTCGTTCACGTCTATCTCGCCGCTCAACTGCATCAACGGCTGACGGTTCGCGTTCAACATGCCGTCAGCCGCAGCGGCCAACAGTTCATACGTTTTCGCGTCCGTGTCGCTCGTGGTGGTCTCCCGCAGCGGATACGGGTCCTGACGTTTCACCAGAGTCAAATCCTCGCTCTGGAAGCACATCGTTCCGGCATCCGAACCGGCACCGGTCGCATACACGCGCATGTACGGTGCTGCACGGTCGATCTTGATGTTCTCCAACGTGCCACCATACGGTGAGCACGACAGACTCAATCGCTTGTCCTGATTCAGATAGATGTCGCCGTCCGAACCGGCGAGGAACCTGAACCGGACATGCTGCGAATCCGACAAGTAGGGCCGGAACTGCATGTCAGGCCCGCCATCCGCGTTCGCTATATTCTTCAGAATGTCAGCCGCGCGATGGTTCGACACGTTGAAATCCTTGTATTCCACGACGGTCTGCCGTGGAAGCATCGTCTTATGCGGCCCATCGGTCGAAGTCGTGCTGCCGGTCTGGTTGCCGTTCCCGTCGAACGAGTACACGGTGGTGGTCGTGGTCACGGTACGTTCGGAATAATCCTTGTAGTTCTTCGTGACCGTCTTCTTCACGACCGTGGTCTGCGCCGTGGTCAACGTCTTCACGGTCGTATGCTGTTTCGTGACCTTGCCCTTGCGCGTATTGTACGTGTACGGTTTAGTCTCCGTGACCTGCTTCGTCTTCTTCGTCACATGCTGTTCCGTGATCGTGGTCGTGTCACCGTCAACGGAAGTCTCCACATACCCGTCAGCCGTGTTCACACGCTTCTTGCTCTTCTGCTTCGGAGCGTTCTTATCCTCGCTCGACCCATCGGAAGGCAGCGAATGCGTGCCCGTCTCGTTCAGGTAAGGCAAATCGATGGGCAGTCCACCGCCCGGCTTGACGCTCGTGCATTGGCGGATTACCTCACACGCCAACGCACGCCACGACAGGTTCTCCCAACGGAACGACCGTTTGGACGTGTGGCCCGCATCCTTGCCGAAAGCATCCTCATGCACCAGATACCGGTCGTTCAGCAAGCCCATCATGCTCACGTAAGGCACGCTCACATCATGCCAGCTGGACGTGCGTACGCCCAACGCGCCCGCCAATATCGGCGTGCCCATCGACGCGGTGTCATCCAACACGCTCTTCCAACACAACACAAGGCCACGCTTGTACGGCTGCAAGGCTGCGGCACGGGCGGCAGGGTCATCGCCCGGTATCTGCGTCCAAGGCAGTTCCAAGCCGGACACCTCGTCATCGCCGACTCCCTTGTCCTTCGTCGTGGAAAAACTCGAATCCGAAACGGTCATCGACCAAGTGAACGACGGTATGTCGATCTCCTGGGCCAACTGGCCGGAAACCGTGTCATACAGGTACGCCACCCAAGTCATCAGACCACCTGTCCCCTATCCCAGATGATGAACCGGCGTCCGCACCACAGGGCGTCCTTGTTGTCCTGCGAAGCGTTGTAGTGGAACACCGGCGCGTTGCCGTTCTGAAGCCACGTGCGCAGGCGCGCCGTGTGATGACCCTTGTTCACCGCTGTCACGTAACTAGTCTCGTGCGTCTCCCACGCACCATAGGAAACGAAGTTCGCGCACGAGTGGTCCAGATCCTTGCCATCGATCTGGAAGCCTACCGCCCATTCCGTGCGATGCGACGTATCAGACCACGAGGTCGCTCCGGCCGAGCTGAGGTTGCATTTGAACGACAGTTCCAACATGCGGTCAGATGGAAGGTTGAACTCGATCTCCTGCTCGAAATAGTATTTCTTCACCGTCGGATCGCCGGTCATGTCACGCCTATCCCAATTCTCGCCAATCTTCCCCAACGAAGCACCATACGGTATCGCGTAATCAGCGCTCCACATCTGCACCGCGCTGGACGTGGACGAAGCGCCAGCGGGCATCTTCATCTTCCTCAGCATGGTAGCGCCAGCCGGAATGGTAGGCTCCGCAAGACTCGCGGACGGGGAACCCTGCGTGACGCCAACGGTCACATAATTGTCCGAATCCTTGTACTCCATCAGATTATGGGCCTGAATCCACACGATGTCGATACGCGGATTCGACGGGTCGCCAGCCGCGACGGCGTTCGTCTTACCGCCCTCGTAATAGGCGAGCGTCTTACCATCCGAATCGCCACGGCTACAGACGGCCACGCCAGCGGAAACGTTATACCGCAAGTCACTGCGGCCGGTGACGTTCAACCCGTCAACCAATCCCGTATTAGCCCACTGGGCACCGATGATGCGACGATGCACAAGAGGTGTCACACCAGCGCCATTGGTATCGGGAGACACGCCCAAAGCGACGGTACTCATTCAAAACTCCTTACATGTAAGTGTCACGCACACTGCAATCAACGAAACCGGTGCCTAGATTCGATAAAGTCACACGAAGCGAACCGCCAGCCGGAATCGTGGGAAAACCACGCTGCTCCAACTGACGGCTCACATCCTGACCACCCAACTGGGCGGTACGGCTGCGGCAATCCAACACCAGCGGCACATCCCTGACCGTCTGATCGCACACAATCGACTGCTGGGTGCCCGGAAAATCCAAACGCACGCCATCCATAGGCCCATGCACGACGAACACCGGATAGGCGCGGGAAGTGCCGTTGTTGTACAACAATCCGACGTTCGACCCGACGCCATCCAATTTCAACCCGTAGTTCAACGGGTAAGCCAACCCACGCAAACCAATATTCGACTCGGTATGCATCAGGCTCGGTGAAGCGTTACGCGCGCCCTGCCATTCGGTCCAATAGCCCGGACCATACCGCAATCCGACGTTCCCGCCGAACACATGCATCGCGCTCAACTGGCATGTGTACTCATCCATGCTCAATATCTCAGGCCGTTCGCACGTGACGGTCAGAGTGCAATCATCCAGCCATCCGTCACGCGCATACTTCGCAGACGCTTTCACGGCGGCACGTCCCGTCGTGTAACAGTCGTAGCCAGCATCCCTCAACCGGAACCGTACCTTGCTATGCGCACACACGCGGCGAACCTTGTTAAGAAGCCGGACAACACCCTGACGGTCATGAGCAGACACGATAAAATGCAATGTCAGCACGCGGGCACTATACAGGATGTCGGAAGCCCACACGTCGTGCGCACCGTCACCCTGACCGCGTTCGCTCATGACCGTCTTGTCATCTGGCGTCTCGAACCAGCCCTCTACACCATCCGCCCCGATCAGGAGAACATCATCATCAGGATTCGCTGTATTGCCACCATCGAACGTCAACGTTTCCGTCCCGTTCGACAGTTCGACCAGTTCAGGCAAATCACTCAACGCTGATACCTCCTAGCCTCGGCCAACGCGTTACGATGCAATATCGGCGCGGCGGTGTACAGGTCATCATTACTCCTGACGACCTTCGTGTTGAACGTCTGATTGACAGTCGTTCCAGTGCTTGCGGGAACCTGAACGTTGACCTCATACAAGCCGGACATCATCTTCTCCACACGCCCGCCAGCCGCATACGCGCTACGACTCATATCAACCGCACTACGCGCATACGACGTGCGAGCCTGCGACACTGCCCTATCCAGATCACCGGTCGCGTTCAACACGTTCAGGAAATTCGGGCCGACAGTACGATCAAGCTTGCTTACCGCAGCGGCACGAATAACATGCTCGCCATTCGACAACCACATGGGAATCGAATCAGACGTGCCAGTACCCGGACCGCTGATACGACCACCAGTAGCCTTGCCAGCCTTGGAGCCCTCGAAGATGCCCTTGATATGGACAGTAACCCAATTCGACACGCCGCTAATCCATTTATTGGCCGACGCCACGGCAGAGGAAAGCGAACCATCGACATGGCCCTTAAATCCGGTGTTATGACTATTCGGTACGGAACTGATATTGCCTTTGGCGGAACCAGTCGCACCAGCAGTATTGTCCGTCGCATTCACGTTCGTACCATGACTATTCGGTACGGAACTGATATTGCCTTTGGCCGTACTGGTTGGGCCACCAGTGTTGTCCGTGGCTGTCAGCTTGGAATCGACATGCCCATACTGCTCTTCATAGGCACCCATCGTCAGTCTCGCAGAACCAGCACCATTCGCGGTATCGTCCGTTGCGGTGATGTCAGTGTTCTTCACATCTGGAATCAAACTCAACGCGATTCGCAAGGCATCAACCTCGCTCTTACCAGAGGAAGTCGCCTTCAAGTAGGCTTCTTTAATCTCAGGAACCTGCCAGATGGCATCCCTTAACGCATCCAAATCAGACTTGCCTTCGGATTTCGCCTTGACAAAAGCATCCTTCATCGCCGGAATCGAAGAAATACTCTCTTCCAACGCCTCGGTATCACTCTTGCCTTCGGTGATGGCCTTGAGGTAAACCTTCTTCAACGCGGGCACCTTCATGACGGCATTGGTCACATCATTGGCCGCGACAATCGCCAGCTTGTTATCGCCGGTAATCACGACCGTATGCTTGCCATCGGAAAGCCTCTGCACCATGTCGGACAACTGGTTGGCATCGGTCTTACCCTGCCAAATGGAGTTCAACAGAATATCCTTGACCTGCTTACGTGTCCCATCGGGGAACAGGTAGCTCATACTGTCAACGACATTTGCCAGGTTCTCCTTCGCTTCCAACGATTGAACGTTGATCTGTGTGGTGACTTCCTTCGGAGTCATTAACAGACTTGAGTTCAATCCGTCAACAGCAGCGGCGTCCAAACCAGCGGCACTGGCCTGAGCGTTGAAGTTGCTGGACAATTCCTTCTGCTTGGCGAGCACATCCTTCTGCGATTTACCTTGCTTGATCATCGCATTCAGGTAATCGTTCGAACTGGAAGCCAAAGCGGTCAACGAGTCGGCGGCGGTACGGCCAGCCTCAGTCGTATAGTCGAAATCCTTTTTCTGGGCGTCCCAGACCTGTTGGCCTTTGGAATGAAGATCATTTACGGTCTTCATCGCCTCGCCAACCTGCTGCAACGTCTTCGCATAACTGCTGGACGCGGCAGCGGCCTGAATGTTCGCGTTGCGCTGGGATTCAACCTGCGAAGCCAGAGAGCTTGTCACGGTAGCCAACCGCTCTTTCTTCTCGGTGGCGCTCAATAGCCCATCCGCGATGGACTGCCAATCCTGACCCTCATCACGAAGACGATCAACCCAACCAGCGCTTTTGCCAGCGGCAGCGGCCTGCGTCTTGATGGACTTCTCGATCTCATCGTTGTAGTTCTGGGCGTCAGCCAAAGCGGTCTTCGCGGCCTGGTGCATGTTGGTGGACTTCTGAAGCCTGTTCATACTGCTCATATCGAACACGGTCGCGGAGTTCTTGTCAGCCGAAGCCTGCTTGTTCGTCTGGGTCGTCATCCGCTGCAACGTCTTGATGTAGCTGTTGTAGTCACTCTTGCTGCCGGACAGTTTGCGTGCGACCGAATCCTCGTTCTGACCGAGCATCTGCAATGCCGAAGACATGCTATCCACATTCGACGTTCCACGCCAGAACTTGTCCCAAGAGGAATCCGAAGTGGAGAAGTTGGATTTCAGTGTGGAACCGAAGTTATCCAGCCGGTTCTTCAACCCCTCAAGCGAGGAAACCTGAGTTGACAAAGCGTCAGGCGTTGCCTTAGCCGCCTCGTTGAACGATTCGATGTTGGCTTTGACCTGTTCGACATGCTGGGAATACGCGCTGAACGCCGTGCCAGCGGCAGCGAGACCAGCCGTCAATGCGATGCCGGTAGGACCGCCAAGCATATCCAATAGGACGGTGCCGGTATCCTTGGCGACGCTCTTCAAGCCGGAAAGCTTGCCCTTGATGGGTTCGGCGTTGTCGTCCAGGCTTCGCAGACCCTTGCCAGCACTACTGGCGTTATTGCCCAACAGGACAGCCCCCTCGGCTGCAAGACGGGCCTCCTGACCAGTCTTTGCCACCTTGGAAGCGGTCTTCTCAGCCTGCTCCCCCATCTGCTCCATACCCTTGACGGAGCCGGTGAACAAGCCCGCCACATTGCCATACGCCATCGCGCCGCCTGTGACTTCAGCCGTCGTCTCGTTACGGGAAAGACGAGCCATCGCGGAAATCAACTGGGAAGCCTTGACCTTCGTGCCATCCATCGTCACACCCAACTGGCGCAACGTGTTCTGATACTGCATCGTGCTCTGAATGTTCTCCAAAGCACCGCTCTTCAACGCCGTCCAAGCTGACTTGCCAGCACGACCGAACGTCATCCACAAGCCCAACATGCCCTGAATTGGGGCTGGCAGCTTCGAGAAGGCGTCACTCAACGCGCTTGTCGCATTGGCGATGGCCTCAATCGTGGGAGCGGCAGACTTCAACGAGTTGGCAAGCGTGCCGCCGAACGTCTTCGACAACTGGCCCGCCATGCGGACAAGACTCGAAAACATCGGAGACGTAGACGCAAGACTGGAAGTCACCATGCTCAGACCATCACGCACATCACCGGAGAACGTGCGGATGCTACCCGAAGTGCCGGAAGCCAGCTTCGAGGTGTCGGCCACGAAATTACCGGTCAACTGACCAAGATTCGTCATCGTACCGGCAAGATCGTTCCGCGACTCGTTCGCAGCATGTCCGATATCGGCGAAAGCGTCACGCACGCCCTTCTGGGCGTCCCTAGCGCCAGTCACCCAAGCACGCAACGTATCCTGGGCGCTCATGGAGTTAATCGCACGGTCTGCACGCTGCAACACGCTGCTGAACTGCTCGATGCCATTCTGGTATTGGGCAATCGGAGTGAACACACCTTGCGCGATACCCTTCAACGAGCGAAGGGATGAGCCAAGATAACCAGCCTGCTCCTTGACTTCGGACATGGCCTTGTCAACACGGTCGGAGTCGTCCATCACGTTCTCGGCCCACTTGGCGAACCAAGACGCATCCTCGCTCAACCATTGCGTGAACTGCGGCAGATACTTGCCGCCGACCATGCCGATATGGGACAATGCGGTAATCAGGGATTCGGCACCGGGAACGAGATTATCCATCGACTCGTTCGCACGGTCGAAGACGGCTGGCAGCTCGTTCGCCTGATAGGACGCCTTCACGGCGAGCATGAGCTTTTCGACTATCTCGCCCTCATGCTTGGCGAGAGTGCTCATCTCCGGCACCAGCGAATCGCCTATCGCGTTCGCCGTATCCATGATGGCGGGCTTCGCCTTGCCATAGAACGCATCCTGCACGTTCTGGGAAAGCTGGGATAGCTTCGTGTTGGCGAAGTCGATCTGGCTGCTCCACGTCTCGCCCTTGTCGCCATAGATCATCTTGAACGTGGCGAACGCGGCACCCAATCCGGTCAACGCGGCGGGAGCGGCATAAGCGGCCTTGGAAAGGCTCACGATGCTCTTACCTAATCCGCCGACCGTACCGGAGACGTTCACTGCACCAGCGCCGATATCGGACAATACGGTGCCGACAAGCGCTAGACGTGGAACCTTCTTGTCTAACGTGTCGAACAGGTTCACAAGATTCTGGAACTGGTTCTCGACACCCTTCAAGCCGGACGCGCCATACGTCATGCCGTTGAGAATCTTGCCGATGTCAGTTCCATGGAACTTGGCGAAGATGTCAATCGTGCGTGGACGAGTGAAATACGCGAGATGGGCGCGGGCCAAAGCGGTCTCAAGATCGACATCCATATCAAGGGTGTCGTTCTTGTCCTGGAACCTCTTCAGCTCCTCCTCGGCGTGCTTCTTGTCGATATGGAGCTTCGCCGGAATCTCCGCATCAGGATTGACCTTCAACGCCTCCGCATACCGGCGCATCTCAGCTTCGACGTTCGAATACTCGGCCTTCAACGTGACCGGAACATCGAGCCTCTTATGCTCAAGCTCCCGCATGGCGCGGCGTATCTCGTCAGCGCCATCCTCATAGAACTCGACCTTCACACGCTGCGACTCGAACCGTTCGATATCACGGTTCAGACGGGCGAAATCACCTTCGACATCGACCTTCACCCGCGCCTTCGGATTATCCTTCAGAAGACGCTGGTAATAGGCCAGCTGCCGGTACATCTCCCGCAGTTCGGCCTTCAACGTGACCGGAACATCGACGCCGCGACGTTTGAACGCCTCGATCTTCGACTTGACCTCACGCAGATTCTCAGCGACGAACCTCAGACGGATATCCTGACGGTTACGTGCGCCGTTCCTCGAATACAGGTCGGCGAGACGCTTCTGGAAGTCGGAACCCTCAAGACGGGTGGCCTTCGTGACCGGACTCTTCTTCAGCTTCTCGATACGCTCGTCGATCTCGCCAAGCATCTTGACAGTGCGCTTGTACTCGTCAAGGTCGAACCAGTTCCGGTTGTTCCGCTTCATGGCGGACGCATCGGACTCAAGCTCCTTGCGGACGCCGCGATACGTGTCGATAAGGTTCTCGGCCTCGCGACGCGATTCGGAGAACTGCTCACGCGCCACGCCAGTGGAGCCAACCGGACGGGACCACTCGTCCCTGGCCTTCTTCGACTCGCGGGCCATCTCGGCCTGCTGCGCCTCGATCTCCTTCGCGAAACGCGACGACGCGACCTGCTGGCCCTTGAACCAGTCGGCATACGTCTCCTGCTTCTGATGCAGTCCCAAAGCCGTGTCACGGGCCTTGGAGAAGTTCGACAGCGAATTGCCAGCGGTGACGATGCTCTCCTCAAGGGCACGCACCTGACGGGTCATCTTCGATACACGCTTCGCATCACCATCGGACGCGATGTCCACAAGCGACGACTGCGCCTTACGCAGCCTGCCAAGCTCCTTCTCCTGACCGGCGAGCGCCTTGTTGACCGCTGTGACCTGCTTCGCGGCTTCGCGTTCCTGCTTCCACAGGTCGGATGTCGGGAGCTTCTGCGTCTTCGTCTCAAGGCGTTGCGCGTCGAGGCGTTCGACTTCGCGGGTGGCCTTGGCGAGGTCGCCTTTCAGTCCGCGAATGTCGTTGCGGGTTTTGACGATTCGGTTGGACAGTTTCTCGAATTGGCGTATCTGCTCGTTGGAGAGGTGTTCGTTGCCTTTGATGAGTCCACGGACCTGCTGGTACAGGTCCATCTTCTTCTCGCGGTACTTATCGACGGTCTTGTCGAGGCTTGTCGCGAACGAAAGCTGTTCAGGTTTGATGGCGGACTTCTTGAAGAACGCCGTGTCGGCCATCTCTCGGCCTTTGGCGTCGAACACCTTGACGGTCTGGTCAAGACTTTTCTCGACCAGTTTCGAGTTCAACAGTCCGTTGCCGCGTAGAGCCGTGTTGGTGCGTGTGTCGAAGTCCGATAGGCCACGGTTCAGTTTGGACGGGTCGAAGTCGGGTTTGAGTGACAGTCCGCGACGAAGGCGCTCCTCCTGCTGTTCGAACCGTTTCATCCACGGGTCGATGTTCTTCGTGTCGGGTTTGAAATTGAATTGTATGGAGGCGTTCTTGCCGTTCCATTCGCGGTAGGCGCGTTCAAGACTGGCGGTGTCAGGTTCGAATACCGCGTTCACGTCGAGGTCGTTTATGCCGCGTGCGGCCTCCTCGACTTGACGGCGGAAACCCTTCGTATCCGCAGTGACACGAACGACGACTGTACCGGCGCGATGTTCGCCCACCATAAGCAACCCCCAGAAAGAAAAAAGGAAATAGAAAACCCCCACGGGAATGTGGGGGTTTGTTCAAAATCAGGTCATGTGGAACTTCGCGAACATGTGTTCGAAGTTCTCGGCAGTACCTTCGTTCTCCCGGCGAGGCGGCTCCTTGTCAGCGCCGGGAGGGAGCACCGGATGCGGTTTGGCATTCTTGCCCCCGTATTTGGCGGTAATCACCGCGTTCATCATGTTGCGAACTTCAACGGCGGCCATCGTCTTCGAATCCCATCCAAGCCACGGCAGTACGGTCGGCTTGTCCGGCTTGGACTCATCGGACGCGGTTGGAGGCTCATCCTCCAATATCCGCGCCCTGTACAGGCTGTCTGGCATCGCCATCAGCCCCGCCGCGAGGCGTTCGGCGCGGGTGGGATTCAGCCTCGCGCCGGTTATGTCCAGACCATAGAAACGTTGGAAGTCGGAAGTCAGTTCGACCGGGTGGCCGCGGACTTGCGCTTCGAAGCGAGCGATTTTCCCAGTTGGTCCGTGTAGAACATGAGAATCGCTTCGATGAGCCAGAACAGTTCATCCAATCCGATGCCCGTAGTCCACTCGTCAACCTTGTCAGGCTCGCCGGTCAGCGACTTGACCCAATCCAAAGCCGTGCCGACGAACTCCATACGCTCGTCGATCTTCGCCTCGACGTCGTCCAAGGACTTGGCTTCGGGGCCGTTGATGTCGGCGTTGAGCGTGAAACCGGCCATGCCGGACAGTTTGCGCAGTCCGGCCGCCTCCTTGAACGAGAGACGTTCGGCGGGAGCCAGCTCCGGCAGAAGCGAGAACAGCGGCTCGTTCTCGCACATCTCCGCCCACGTCTCAGGGATGCGGAACTCGTCGGCTTCCGCAGCGGTGTTCTCTTCAACAGTCTCGTCAACCATGTTTTCTCCTATCTGAAAAGCGTTGAAAATCTCCTATCTTCCGTCAATGAAGAACGGGAAAAGACCGGAACCCCCGGATAGGAGAAACAGGGGTCCGGCGTCAATACGAAGACTGGAACAGTCCGAATCAGGACTGCTTCATCTTCGAAGCCTCGAAGAACACAATCGGCTTCTTGCCGGCGACGGACTCGACCTCGCCGGTCATGCCCTGCTCCACGAAATCATCGCCCGAGAAATCAGGACCGCCATCGAAGGTCACAGAAACCTTGCGGAACAAAGCGCCGAAACGGATATCCGAATCATCGTCGGCGGACTCCTGGGCCAACAGGAACAGGCTGAACGTCTGTGGCTTCTTGGTGATGTCCACACCAACGCCGTCATCCTCGTCGGTGCCGTTGTAGATCAGCTTCAGAGTGTCGCCATCCAACTGCAACGACTTCGCGGTGATGGTGCACGTCGAATCGGCGTAGGTGGTACGCAGGTTCTTACGCGCCCACGAATTATGCGTGGTCGCATCGCCGCCGTCGAACGAGAACGAAATCTTGTTGTCGGCGGAAGTATGCCCCAGATTCTTCCACACATGATTGGCGTCCGGAGTGCCGGAAGCGGTGGTGTCCACCTTCACGGTGTCAGCGTTCAGCTTGAACGCCTTGGCACCATCCTTCGGCAGCGGAGTGCCGACCGGAGCGTAGAACAAAGTGCCGTAAGTGGCAATCAGAGTCGCGTCATCATTAAACGCCATCTCATATCTCCTTATAAAAAAAGCCCCGCACGAGGCGAGGCTTGAAAACGAAAAACAGAAAACGGAAAATCATCCGGCGCGAAGCGAATCCTCCGCGCGGACGGTGAACGAGGAAGCGGAATACTGCTTCACCTTCTTGCCGGTGGCCTGCTTGCCGCCAGCGCTCTTGCCAAAACCGGGATTGCCCACAATCCGAATGACACGACCCGAATCGGTACGCCCGTAACGCGGCCATTGCATGATCTGCTGGTACACTTCCTGCGCCAAGCGGAAGGAACGGTCCGCATCGTTCGTGGCGACGATGATGTCGATGTCGCAATCCCACACGCCGGTCGAATGATTGCCGGTCGCCATGGTCGGCGCGTTCGTATGGAACAGCACGATGTTCGAGAACGACGCCCAAGTGTCCACATCGACATCGATCTCGTTGAGCACATGCACGTCGGGCCAGTCCGGGTTGCCGGTGAACCCAGCCGTGAGAAGCGTGTACACGAGAGAATCGAAATCGACCATCGGACGTTCCTGCGGGTAACGCTCGTAGTCGGGTTGAATCAGCGGCATCAGACACCACCGTTCATACGGGCAGCGTCACGCATCACATGATGTCCCTCGACCCAACGGTGACGCTGCTCGTTCCAAGCGCCCCACTCGTGTTCGACGGCCACGTTCGACCCGTCACGACCCTCGACATCAAGACACACATCCGTGTCGATGCCGTGGTAGCGTTTCTCAAGACTCAAATCCTTGGCGACCGGAATACCCGGGTCACGGCCAACCGCACGCGCGGCGGCGAGCATCCTCGCATCCGCAAGCACCTCGTCGGCCTTCTCCGACGTGGCCTGCGGACCGAACCATTCAGCCACCTTCGTGCTCAGGTCACGGTCAATGAAAACTCTTGCCATCGGCCTCACCCCACACATGGTCGTCAGGGTCCGGTTCGGGAGGTTTCGGACGCAACCCCACCGGAATCTGCGAATAGTCGGCGTTACGCCGGATATGCATCTCATAGTGGGGAACCTCGCCATGCTGACGGAACGTCGGAGCGCCGTCAACGTCATAGCAGTCGCCCTGATACCAGACCTCCGTATGGATATCGCCATGCCATTCCACGGCAACGACCTGAGACGGCGTGACCTCACGCAAACCACCCCAAGTCTGCGGCGACTTATCCTCGGCACCGGAAATCGAAAACATGCCAGCCTGCTGCTCGCGCCCCTCGACGGAACACCAGCACCAGTAAGCCTTCCCGGGAACATACGTCGTCCCATGCGGCCCACGACGGACCGTATACAGCACGACGATCACCTTGTCCCGATACAGAATCGAATCAGGCTTCACCCAAGGAACAATGACCTCTTCGTAAGGATGCTCCACAACGACATCGGAGCCGGACTTATCGTAAGGATGACCCAAATCCCACGTTTCACGAGACATAGGCATCACATTCCATAAATACGGTTCACACCGACGCCAACGGTGCCGATAGGACCACGCCCGGACGCATAGCCATCCAGAATCTGCTTCTCCCTTTTCGACAGATACAGATTCGGAGACGCATCCTTGCCGGGCGGATTATCCTGCGGGTCGAAACGAGTGAACTGGTACGTTCCATTCGATTCGGTCTTGATATCCGAATAGCGGATGACACGCCACACCATCGAACAGATGACGAACTCGTAATCCTCAAGATCAAGGTCGCCGGACTTCAACCGTGGAACACAATTCGTGCTCGAAGTGGACGCGACGGTCTCCGCACGATGGCACATGTACGTGAGCCACGCGTTCGGATACCGTTTCAACACATCCGCGTCAGGAAGGCAATGAAGCTCCAAGCATTCCACCCAGTCAACGGCATCGGTAACACCATTCGACATCAGCGGAACCCCCTAAGCGTCAAGAAGGCTACTTGCCCAGCACATCCGCCTTGAAGGTCGAGACGGCCTCCTTCAGAATCGGAAGATAATTGCCGTTCACCCAAATGTCGTAATTCAGCGGAGCCTGATGCGACAACATAGCGCCGATGAGACCATCGTTGACGCTCTTGTTGATCTCATACTCCGAGTTCTGGGCCTCGGCGGTAGGACCGGACAGGGTGGCACCCAACGAAGAATCGTTGAACGACGGAAGCAGAATGAACGTCTTATCCGGGAACGCGGTGGAGACATCGGCATCCATATCGAAGGTGTTGTCGAGCTTCAAATCCTCGTAAGCCTCATCGACCAGAAGCACGTCGGTGATGCCGGACTGCGCACGAAGCACATCCAACACCTCCTGACGGGACAGCCTGGTCTTGGAATGCTCCAAATCCATGCCGGACACCTGAGTACGGAAGAACTCGTTGGTGCGCATGGCATCGATGACCACACCGGTGGTGGCGACCGCGTGCGGCTTGCGGCCGTAAGCCTTGCGCATGATCTTCACCCAAGCCTCGATGTCGTCGCACGGGTTCGACTTGTCGTTGTCCCAAGTGGTGGTCGGCTTCACATCCTGCTGGTTGCCCGGACGCTTGAACGAATACGTCACATCGACGCCGTTCTCCTTGATGACCACCTTGCCGGTCACCAAGCATTGCAAACGCTCCAACTCCTCGGTCACACCGGCCTGCTGGCCCAAAGCCTCGAACTTCGCCTCGGCCTGATCGTGGATATATGCGGTATCGTCCTGATGCTTGGCGATATCACGCTCGGAAATATGGTCCATACCGGACAACGGCAACAGGCCGGTATGAATCTCGGCGGTCGAGGTCTCGGACTTGGTGTGCCCGATCTCGGCGTCCAACGCACGATGCTTCATCGCACGGGTCTTGGACTTCGGAATGACCGGGGTCCACGAAGCGGTCCAATCACCACCATTGGAAGTGACCGGGAAAATATTCGACAACGGCAGGATGCCGTTCACGTAATCATGCCCCGCCTGAGCGACCTCGGTCGCCTCGGACGGCGGGATGATGGTCTTGTCAATAGCCAAGAAAAACTCCTTAGATACGCAAAAACCCACCGCTATGGGTGGGTTTCACAAAATTTTTAGAGGTTAAGTGACCGTCAATCAGGAAATCGTGATGTTCACAGTCTGTCCGTTGGACAAAGTGGCCTTGCCAGCGGTGATGGCCTTGGACGACAGGTCCTGAGTCAATTCGATCTTGGTGATGGTCGCACCATCCTTGCCAGCCGGACCCGGAGTGCCAGCCGCGCCGGCCGAAGCGGACAACGGCTTCACAACGTCATCCTCAACGTCGTAGAACTCGCCGCCCCACACGGCACCAGCCTCCGGCTTCACCGGAAGATTCGAGGCCACGATGTCGCCACGATAGGTCATGCCCACGGTCGGGTCGTCCAAATCCCAGCCGGACAGGTTGATGTTCACGGACACCATGGATTCAAGCAGACCGGCGATCTTGGTCTGACGGCCATCGGTGGCCTGCTTGTCATACGGACCATACGAGCCGACGTTCGCGCCGGAAGTGATCTTCGCCAGCGGAATGCCGGAACGGATGTAAACGGTCGTGGCCTTCGGACCCACACCGGTCAGATACTTGTTGTCTGCGGTCTTGAACAATTCCGGCACGATGGTGACGGACACCGAATCATTGGTGTTCTTCTCGCCATAACGCCAGGAATTGTCCTCCTCAACGGTGACGATACCGGAGGAATGAACCATCTCTTGAGTCATACGCTCAATCCTTTCAAAGAATCAGTAGGAAACTACTTGCTGCGCTTACGTGCCTTCTGACGTTCCATCACACGCTTGTAAGCGTCGCCCGGCTGACGTTTCGGATGCGAGGTGCCGGACGGGAACTCGGCCTGCATGGCTACCTTGCGGGCCAAAGCATCCTCGGTCTGCTGCGGTTTCCTCTCCACCTTGGAAGTGTCAATCGGGTTGTACGCCGCATACTTCTCAGCCCACGACGCGATGGCCTCCGGCTCCGTTGCGGGGCAGAGGTCGGAAAGAACAGCGTCCGTGATCTGCGGATACTTAGCCTTGGCCTCAAGACGCGCAATCTGCGTCTTCGCAGCCTTAAGCTCCGCATCAGCGGACTGGAAAGCCTTGTAATTGGCCGAAGCACGGTCCTCGTTCTTACGGCTCATAGCCTTCCATTTGGCAAGCTCGTCATTATCGGACGGCTTGGAAGAATCATCGGAACCCTTCTCATCAGCCGGAGCGTCATGCTCGACGGCGGGTTCTTCAACCGGAGTGGTCTGAGCATCCTTCACGGCATCCTCGACCGTTCCGGCCTGTCCAACAGTCTTGTCCTTTTCGGATTCGACTTCATTATCCTGAGAGGCCATAAGACCAAATCTCCTTAATACTTAAGCGGCCAGTCCCAAAAAACCGCGAGAATAAGCCAACAGGCTGCTCACATACTGCCAAGCCTGTTTAGTGTGGACTGTCTTTTTGAACTCATACGAACGCCCATCGAAACGGAATTGAACCGAATCCTTGTCGCCATTCAGCAATTCCTTGTATCGGGCGTTGAACTCGGTCGCACGGGCGAACATGCGCTCCATCTGGGCGTGGGTCATCTTCATGTCGGGCAAACGCCATTCCGGCGCATTCGAGTTCACCGGAGCATCCTTGCGAAGCAGCACAGGCCCAAGCTCGCTATTATTGACGACCTTCACGCGAAGCTTCGTCAAATCCGTCGCGTTCGTGGAATAATCACGGCCAGCCGTTTTGCCAGCGGCCTTGTAAATCGTCATCAGATCATCCGAGTTCAATTTCAACCCGGGGTCGTTCGAACCGACGATTGGAGCCACCGTACACTTGCAACGATTGTGCATGGGCATCAAATCAGCCCTCGTGAACGTGTTCGTGGCGGCTACGACGCACAGGCCACAGGAACCCGTCTTCGACAATTCAGGATGTATGACACGCCTGTAACGTTCGACACCGGAACTCCTGTAACGCGACTGGATGGCACGATTCTGCGTCACATACCCGTCAGTGACCGCATTGTTCTCCAACTGGATTTTCGCGGACATCAGCCAAGCCTTAACATGGTCGGCTGCGGACTGGTCGGCGTCCTTCAGAATCTCATCCCACGTCGCCGGTCGAATCTCAGGATTCTTCACGGCCTGAGTGCGATACTCGTCGGCGACCCTCATGGCGACCTGCCACGGGTCCGTGTTGGCGCGGACGACCTCATATTGTGGGATATCCCCCAAACCGTTCACACCGGCCAGACGAAGCATCGTGTCCGCATACGATATGCCCTGCTGGCGCATCGCCTTCACGAACGCGATATGCTGCTGCGTCACATAAGCCGCAGCGCCCTCGGCCACCGCATCATTCCACCAGTCGGAAGGAGTCAGGCTACGCCACATGTTCCAAGCCCTGCGGACGAACTCGTCCACCAGCTTCACCCGCTGGTCATCCAACGCCTGAACGGCAGCCAACGCGTTATCGGCCATCAGACCCCCATAACGTCGGACGAATCATCCGACGGCAACCCATCGGACGTCGCATCGGACGACATCGAATCCGAACCAGAGCCGGTGGAGAACGAATCCAAACCGGACCCGTCACCCAGATACGAGTCGTTCATCGTCGCATCAGTCTGCTTCGCCGACGAATCCAAAGCCGCGTTCTGCCGCGCCATGGCATTCAGGAAACTCGTATCCTGGGCATCCTGAATCATCTCCGCGATCTCCGTCTCGGTCATATGCAGATAGCGACGGGCGATGGTCTTCAACGGAAGAACACCCTTCACCTGAGCCGCCGCCTGACACTGCTCCAACTCGGAAGGAAGCTCCAACGGCTCCCAAGTCGTCTCGAAACGCTCCTCCGAAGCATTACTGCCGGAAGCGGTCAACGCCATCTTCAACAGGAGCACGAAAGCGTCATTGGCCCTCATGTTCATGTCACGGACCTTCAACCGCAGCATACGGGTCGTCAGCTTCGCACCCTCGGCGGAACCGGCCACATCAGGCGAAAGAATCGACAACGGAGTGCCAGTGGCACCTGCCAGAAGCTTCACATCGGAAGCGGCCGCATTCACAATCGGCGTGATATCCGTAATGGACGATTCGCCAATCTTCGCATCGGCGGGAAGCAGCCACAACGCGGCGGGACCCATCTCGAACAGTTCCGAATAGTCGATCTTGTCACCGGCCTGAGCCTTACCGGCCTTGACCGCAGGGTCGTTCTTCTGGTAATACTCAGGCATGTCGCCGGACACCCAACGCTGCTTGAACGCCTGCATCTCCTGAATGCAGAACCGTTGAAAACGCTGCTGGTCAATAGACCTCAACGTCTTCAACGACGCCTCGAACTGACCTTTGCCATTAGGAGTGGTCAACTGGACGATAGGAAGACACCCGCACTTCTCAGCGAAACTCCAATCATCGCCGGAAGACTGGCCCTCCCACTCGAACTGCGCCTCGAACTCTGGGCGCTTCTTCGAATCGTCGTTGGCAAGGTCATACACGGTATCCTCGTCATCGACCGAATCGGAAGGCAGTGTGCGCGACTTGACTTCATGCTTTGCGGTACGCGAATAGATGCTCTGAATCTCACCGTCATCATTACGGACGATGCGATACAAAGTCAACCGTTCGATCTGCTCTTCCTCGGACCACCCATACACCACAGCCGAATCCTTGTCGTCGGACACAACCGTGCTCCACGGACTCAATCGTTGGATATATGAAGGATTCTCCTTGCCGAGAACCATCGCATACGCGGCACCGTAGATCGCCGCATCCATGAACATGTTCAACGAACGGACATCCATGCCGCACTTATCCCACATGTCATCCGCATCCGTGCTCCGCATCGTCTTATCGGCGACAAGACGGAAACCGGTAGGGTGCTGCGACGTGATTACCGCATCCGCAATCGTATGGGCCAGATTCAACGGGCAGATATCCACAAAACGCCTATACACGGCACTGGCCGTAGTGGTCGCCGCCTTCGGCACGGACTGCAACGGAACCGTCTCACGACCGTCGTAAAACGTCTTCAACACACACAGGTCAGGAATACGATTCTGCAAACGCGTCGCAAGACGCGTCAACGCCATACCGTCACCATCAGGCTCGTCATCACCAGTAACAAGACTTTGCATATCAGAAGATGTGGAAGCCATACGAACACCCCAAAATCACCAGACCCGCTGCGGCATCACCCGCTGCGGAGTCTCATCCTCGAACTGGCCCAAATACTTCTCACGCGCCGCATAAGCCAAAACGCCAGCCATGCACGCATCGATCTTGTGCGGACTCTTAGGCGTCTCCTTATGAATCTGATAGCCCCAACTCTTCTCACGCCGCTTCGCGTTACGGAAATGCGACACAAGACGCGGGTCGGCACACAAAAGAATATTATTCGGGTCAGGCTCCCCTTCCTCAACAGGCTCGGGAGCATACTCAAACGACGAATGCGCGCACTGCAACGCACGATACATATCCTGCGACCAGTTATTCGTCCAAAACTTCATCATCGAAGACTGGCCACGGGCGAACACCTTCATGCCACGCCCATACTCAGCCTCCCAGCCGCCAATCATCGACTCGAAGAAATGCGCATCGGCGAAACAGCCGATGACATTGTAATTCTCGAACATACGACGCACGGCGGCATCGAAACCATCACGGTCAACACGCCAATCAGGGTCCGCATTATCAGGCCGCTGCTGCAACTTGATAAGAAACAGCAAACCATCCGACACGCGACAACCAACCAACGCGGTCGAATCATTACGAATCGAACCATCGAACCCAAGCGTGATCTCCTCATCCTCGTCAATGAAATCCTTCCAGACCCCATCCAAACGAGACGACGAGCCGACCGCACGGCCATACAAATCCCTGTAAGCCAAATGCGACTGGATCGCAGGCTCCGTAAGCCACGAATCCTCACTCGACGCACGAGAGTTCAAATAATAACGAATCGAATCATTCGGGTCCGAATCAGGCTGGTAAATCTGCCCCATCAGACCATGAATGTCAACCCAACCATCCTTCGACGGCCCCGGCTCCACACCCTCATCACGAAGCGAGAACCCCTCAACCGAATAACCATCGGCATCAACGGCCTCGATACGCCCATCAGGAAGAATGATGTAATCCTTACCATCATCCGAATGGGCGGCAGAACCATACGACTCATACAACGCGTGCTCAAGCTTCTTCTCATCAGGAAAATCCTCGATAGGAAGCGTCGAATACCGATAGTCGAAATACAAGCCCTTATAATGCTTGGAACGGCCAGCCTGAATATCCTCCGCGATCTTCAACGTGTTCTCCGCCACACTGTTCTGACCAGGACGGAAATACGTCGTCATCTCCAACACCCAAGGGTCGGCATCCAACGAACGCTTCGGAAGATTACGCTGAACCGTCTTATACATCGAATGATGCTTCGGCAGCGTATACAGATGCACCTCATCCATCAACGCGAAAGTCTCAAGACCACCATCCTTCGACGCATCACCGGAAGTCGTAGGAATAATCTCCCCACCCTCCGGCAAGCCGATACGGGTCTTCGTGACCTCCATGCCGAAACCCTGCAACTGGGCCAACGGGCCGGAAGTGCAGTTATAGTAAATCGAATCGAAGATATTGCCCGACTGGTCCTCGGACGTAGCCAAACACAGAATCTCAGGACGCTGGACAGGACGGCCAACAGGCTCACCCGGCAGATAATAGTAAGTCTGACCAAGAAACGTATACGTCTCACCCGGCTTAGCCCAATGGTCGAAACGACACGGGCCAAAAGCCTCGAACAAGGCCAGATCATTACCCAAACCACTCTTGTTGCAACCCTTCGGACGCCACAAGCTCACACGATTGAACCTGCGCCGACCATCCGGCTTCAACGCATAGGCGTTCAAATAGAACTGGATATACTCAGGACTATGAGTGACAGGCTTACCGGTCGCACCACCGCGACCTATGAGACTGAACGTCTCAACCCACCACAACGCCAAACGTCCAAGACTCCTACGCCTATCCTCATAAGTCAGGTTAGGAATCATCAAATGCATGTCAGCCAGCCGCCTCGATCTTGCGACGCCAAGCATCGATATCCTGAATCACAGCATGATTCGAACCATCCGAAGCGGCATGGTCGTCAGCCTCTGGCACATCGAACTTCAACGCACGCATCGAAGCCGGAGTCCAACCCAACTCGTCAAACAACTGACGCACGACCGGCATCAACGTCGCATAACGACGAGTCGAAAGCATCTCATTGATCGTCGCGAAACCCAACTGGACAGCCATCCAGGAAGGAGCCGAACGCAACATCGAAGCATTCGGACTACGCCGATACTCCTCATACCAATGAGCAACCAACGGCAACCACTCCCCACCCTTGGGGAAAATCTGGTTAGCCGGAGGCAGATCAGGCCCCAACTTCCCATCAGGAATCTCCAAAACCTGGTTACCGGAATCACTCGTCTTCCTGCCCATAACATCACTCCCCGCAAAGCCCCATTACGGGACGACAAGCGCGAAGCCCGTTACGGCACTACGCGCACCTGCGATGAACGACAATCCGATTAGCCAACGAGTTTTCACCACCCTGCTCCAACGGCACACGCCAAGCGCCAACCGGAAAATCATCACTCAAAACATCAACCGACCGGTCAAGCGGCAACTCACAAACCGGACACGTATGAGAACACGCGTTCCACTCGTCCTCGGCAGTCCAAAAACCAGTAGGAACACTCCCCCGCCGCCCGACACGGGCATTCGACCGAGGCTCCCACAACACCGACTTCAACGGCTGCGGAGTACGATTGGGAGCCGCACCCTCAGCCTTCAAACGCTGGAAACGCTTACGACAACGAGCCGAACAAAAAGCCTTGTCCCGACGCTCAGTCTCAAAAAAAGAGCCACACGCCAAACACGCACGACTCATACGACGCTTACGGGCACCACTGCCACTACGCCGCCAACGATCATAATGAGACCTACACATCCCATGAGCATGAACAGGCCCATCACACCCATTCACACTGCACTCACCCTCAGCTAACCGAACGCGGGATGCCTGTACCAACGAGCCTCCTCACGCTCAACCCTCTTCCTTCGCCGCGCATCAGCCGACTCCAAACCAGTCTTATAAGAATGATGAACACGACAAAGAACCTGAAGATTATCCCAAGAATCATCATCAGGCTGACCATCCTCGGCACGAACGATATGATCGACCTCATTCGCATGAGCGCCACAAGGACGCAACACGCCATCATCACCGATCACCGGATACTGGCAACGCCACCCGTAATAATCCAACACCTCACGACGCGTCCGCTCCCAACCAGGATTGAACCGTTCCTTGCGATGCGACTTATTCCAATCGTTGGTCATCACCACTCCTCAGTGCTTCAGGAGGGAATCGAACCCTCACGTCACAAGACAACGCATTTTGAGTGCGCCGCGTCTACCATTCCGCCACCAAAGCAAAAGAAAAACAGGCAATCCCCACGCCACACTCACCAAAAACATGGGGATCGCCCGTCATCTAACCCAAACCGCCAAAAGGAAATCCAATGGCAAAAAATGGCTTTTTACCGCCAGCCACGGCGCGCGGATGCTGAGGGAGTCGAACCCCCGGACCGTTCCCGGTCGCCACCTTAGCAAGGTGGTGCAATAAGCCACTCTGCCAAGCATCCAAAAGCAAGAGCCGCCACGGCGACTCAGGAGACTGTTCCCGCAAACTAGGCGGGTCAGATAAAACTAGAGCCGCCACAAGACGACTCCGAAGACCTTTCCCACAACATGTGGGTAGGCTGAGCACAGCATGTTGGACTCGAACCAACATCGACGGTTTTGGAGACCGCCATGCTACCGGTTGCACCAATGCCATATGCGAGGATGGTCACACCCATGAAGCATGACCATCCCCGCCAAGCCGCCGTTACGGAAGCGTCCGCCGCTTTCATCTCCAGACAAGCCAACACCAGCGGTAGGCACTTGCCCTCGGGGGTAGTACTACTTCCCCAACGCGGAATGTGAAGGATTCGAACCTCCGGCACTTCACAGTGCGACTGCTTTCGGGACAGTTGCATTAAACCACTCTGCCAACATTCCAAACCCAACTTAGTTATTGTCCAAGTTGGCATGACAGCGGCATGGTGGACTGGCTTTTACCACCAACGGCAAGGAACGTGGTCGTTTAGCACCCCGTTTGGCCGTGCCTCCCCTTCGGTCGTCAACCGCCTGACTAAGGCAGGGAGCCTCTTGACATCCACAAGTCCCATGTTGTCTGTTCGAGCAATGCCTTCGGTTTCACGGACAGCTACCTCCGTGAAACCTAGAGCAAACCTCGGGAATCGAACCCGACAACCAAAAGGCTGTGCCAACAGGATTGCAAGTCAGCCCCAAAAAAACAAATGGCGCAGCCATATAGGCGGCACCGGATGGGACCGGCACAAGAAACGAGGATGAACAAAATCTCACGGACAATCCAAACGCAACACACTATATTCCGGGATTCATCCACCCTCAAAGGGTCCCCAGCCGGATTCGAACCGGCATCTCACCACGCATGGTCAAGAGAGCCAGAAAACCACGCGCGACTAACACTCCCACAAGAGCGATAGGAACCATGTGCGAGATCAAACGGCGGTACCAACAAGCCTCTCGCATTGGACTTGAAACCGAATCGCACCTTACCTAGGAAGATGCCATCTGCGGACAGTGAGAGATTCGAACTCCCGGACCCGTTAGAGTCGGTCGCTTTCGAGGCGACTACCTTAAACCAGACTCAGCCAACTGTCCCTAGCGGTGCTCCTTATGAACACAAACGTCCCAACGGTCGGAATCCTTAACCAAGAGACAAGGAGCACCACCGAACCGCTTGCCGGAATGACACCCACAATGACGCCATGCGTCCTCCAAAATTCATTCCGACATGCGACAGCATACTCACCCCCAACGTTGCGTCAACGTTGCAAGGAAAATGGCATAAAATACGGCGTGTCGCATGGTATGCTGAAGACGATTTCAATGTGAACCCAACATCGTCGTTGTCATGTCACGTTTCATGCGCGGACTTTTTCAGACGGCGCGCACTATTTCTACCATTGACCCGACGGCCCTGAGGTCCCACCCCGGGGGACCCTCCCCCAGCCCCGGTTGGAACGTTCGTTCGATGGTACAAATGTTCGTTCGTACAGTTGTACGTATGCGCGTCATTGTGTCGTATGCCTTATTATTTATATCTATCTCGCTCTAATATTTTTGTCCGTATTTTGGTATCTTGCTTGACTTTATTTTTTCTCGTGCTATCCAGTCTCTTTTTTCGTTTTGTTTACCCTCTTACTGTGTTTCGACACGCCGGTAGAGTGGCGTTATTCCAACGTTTCGGCGTGGTCTGTTTTCTCAATTTGCTTATAACCAATTGATTATGTACAGTGAAGCTATCAACCGGTTAGGCAGTCAGCCTAGCGAGGTTGGCGCGACACTCTAGACCACGCCACTCGCAACCGATTGACAGCAACCGGCAAATGAAGCCGCGACGGTTAGACGCCTAGGCGTCGCATAGCCCGGCCTGAGATGGTCAGGTGGTGCGCAGAGTGTGCGCACAACGAAGCCGCCATGTGTGGAACGTTGGCCGCTGTGCTGAGGTGCAGTGCGTCAGTTTGCGAGTGTTGCGAGTGTTTGACAAATGAAGAGTGTTACCGAAGGCCGGTAGTTTGAGCTTCACCCCCTATTGTTGGGGGTTAGGTGACGGCGTTTTTCGGGGTGTGTGCATAATGTCCACTATGTGGGCGTGGCTGACAGTGTCAGTTTTGCCTAGGCAATGCACGTGAACTCGATTGACAATGTTGAGCGCGAGAACTCGTAAGGGGGTACCGCCGACGTTTGGCGTAGTGTGAGAGACTACCGCCAATGAGGATAGGCCAATAGATAGGTGGCAATGCCTATGTTTTCCATGCGTGAGCATGGTTGGCGGCATAGGTTGTAAACCACGGCATAACGGGTTACGAGGGTAGACATACCTAGCGCCCCGTCAATTGCTTTATGGGCGGTTGGTCACGAACGTAGTTCGGGGACTATGCGGACAATAAAAGTCTATAGGGGGTGCGTATGCGCCTCTGCGCCACTTTGCGGGTGGTGTTAGCCAAAAAAACAAATCTTCACGGGCGTAATCCGCAAGGGTTGCGCCCCTCTCGCCACTGTTTAGACCATGAGGGGGTGCGATACCCTCTAGTGGCACGCAATCATTCCAATCAAAACACTAGACCTTAAGGGGGTTTATTATGGATACCAACGAAAAAACGGCTGTAAAAATCGTTCGCGATTGTCTTACGACGGCACATGAGAGCCTACCGGCATACGCGTCATGCCTTTATGTGGCGTCAATGCCCATCATTAAGGCTCACGGGGTGGATGATGCAACAACGCGGCATATGATCGTCGCGGCGTTTAGGGTTGCCGCGCTCAGGTCACGGAGCGTTGACTACCGTTCGGGCTTTATGCCAGACGTGCGCGTAACACGCGTCCATGCATTCAAGCGCCATGCGGCCGTGTATTGCGAGACGAATACCGGGTATCACTACAAGGTTGAGTGCACGCCTTTATGTGACACGGTATCGAACTGGTTGACGCCATGCCTTATGGGGCAGGTGGACACGTTCGAATGGACTGACCAAGGCTGGGATTCTGTCAGGCGTGATTTTGTCAATCTCGTTTGACTTGTGTAGTCAACAATACAATTAGATTAAATAAAGGGGGAGCTATGTCTGATTATGACAATCTCGTGCAATGGTGCAAGGATATGCGTTCTACGCAGATTGCGCGGCGTAATCGTGCGTGGAATTTCCAGCACGCTCATGGCATTGAGCCGTGTGATGTCGCTTGGAATGCCGACGCCATAAGGTGGGTTGACGGCGTGGTGTATGTGGTCAGCCGCAATGTCAAGCGCAACGGCGAGCTGGGCGAGCGTTACGCCGTGGTCACGGCTGAGCAGTGGCTTGACATGCATCGGGTTCCGGGCGATGAGTCATGCGTCGCACGGCTTGAATCCTACATGACGCGAAACTAATTGTAGTCAACAATACAAGTGAGGTGTTTATTATGACTGGGAAGATCGAACTATCTGTGAACATCAGCGTGGAATGGCGGCGCAGTGCGATGTGGGGAATGTGCCCTACCGCTATCGTTGGCGCACTACTGGCCGAGGATGGCGTTACTGTCAGGCGTGACCGTGGTTCCGGCCATGCGTCCGGCTGCGGGTATGACAAACTCTCTGCGGCAGTGGATGAAGCCATGCGTGAGTTGCCGTTGTGGCAGACGTTTCTCATGTGGCGTGGATTCAAGCACACGTATGCGTCGATTCCATACAACGGTTCCGATAGAACGCTATATGGGCTGAAGCGTTGCGATTACGGCTGGGAGATGAACGCGAACGCGTGCGGCATGGGAACGATTATCGACATTTTCACGGCGAACGGGTTCACCATGACGTCGCATAGTGGCGATGCCTACGATTTTTACCATTTCGAGCGCGTGGTACCGCGTTCGTTCCTGAAACTCATCTGACTTTGCAGCCCTCTGTGGGCTATGGCGCGGCCTAGCGGGGTTTTGTGGGGTGCGATTCCTCACCCGCGCACTGTGCCGTCGTATGGCGGCTAATCAACATTCTCTATGAAAGTGGGTAATCATGTCTGGATTTAATTCCGTGGACGCTTTTTACGACGTCATGGCGGGGCGTCATGGTTTGCATGAGTCTGAACCGGACGGCGGCGCATTGGAATTGTATTCATACAATGGTGCCGAGTTCCCGGACGGTTTGGACGGTTGCAGTCTTGACGTTATCACAACGCCGTCGCCTGAGTTCCTTGCGTACATGCGTGGGAATGATAGTCCGGTGCCGCCGTCCGGGTACAAGGATATGGCCGACGAGATTAAGGGCATATGGGACGTGTATAACCACGGTTCCGCCGAAGCCGATTGGGGACGGTTGGCTGACTTGTATGAAGCGCACAATCTAAGCCTGAGTGTCATTGCCGATTACGAGTTCATGGATTGGCCTGAGACGTTAGGCGACATACTGAACGGCAAAGGGGCGGATTGCTGGAATCTCGACGGTATGACGTGGCACCTGTACAGCCATGAGGAATGCACTGTCGATGATTCTGAGGGCGCATGGCCCAGCGTTGACGACTTGCTGGAATTCATATCTTCCGATGACGTTGAGACGCGCGCCTATGCGCAGCAGTTTGTCGAATGCATGGATTCGGGCGACTATGTGGCCGCATGCAGGGCGCTTAAGGCTCTCGACTTGGAACTGTGGTATACAAACCTGTCTCTGACGTTGTCTCGCTGAAAATCAACCTATCCATCCGAAAGTGAGGGAAACCAATGTATGTGCATGAGATTCGCAAGGATACGGCCGAGGACGCCGACTTGTACGAGGAACTGCGTGACGCATGGGACGGTATCGACTACGCTGGTCTGCCGTCGTTCGATGACGTGCTGCCGGACATTCTGGAATGGGTGCGGGGTATCCGCGTGGCCGACACTGTGTTCAACGATTACACGTATCAGGTTTCGCGGCTGCTGTACTTCGATAACGCGCTAGATGAAAGCAATATCGAGACTGCCGTGCGGTGGCTGTCGGACTACGGTTATGTGCCGCGCGCGTTCTGCGGTGTCGGCTATGCGATTGAGTTGACGGACGGGTATGGCGGACTGTCGGATCAGGCCGTCGTCCAATATGCGATAGACATGATTATCAAGGACGGGCGCTACTACCCGGTGTTGGATGAATCCGATTACGAGCGGCGTGAGGACGCGTGGCTGCGGGATTACTTCGATGGCGAGGTGTCTGACGTCATGTTGGGTGGAGCTGACCGTGATGCCGTGTTTGAGGCGTGGCGGGATGATGCCGATCCGGTTTCTGGCGACATGTATTTCGACATGGAAAAGCTTCCTTGCTATATCGAGACCGCCAAGGGAGGTAAGCGGAATGCGTAAGGGTGTGAAGCTGGCTGGACTGCTGGCCGTAGGTGTGGCGGCGTTCGCCGTGGCGTGTTCGCCGGTGTGCAATCCCGTGCCGGTGGCTGACCCTCATGGGACGCCTGAACAGCAATGGAATTGGTGGCGTGAGACGTATGCGACGGCTGACTATGGTCAGGCTGATTTGGCTGGCTACACGTCGCTGTCGGATATCCCCCAGTGCGGCATGGAAGACGGCAGTACGGATGGCGGCTACGAGCGTATCTGCGAGTGGCGGGCTGATGCTGTAGGCAATCATGCCGGTGAGTCTTACGTGCTGGTTGACGGCGGCAAGGTGCTGTCGTGGGGCGGCACAGGGAAATGAAAGTGCCGGTCTCAGATGCGACTGGGACCGGCCATGCAATCAATCAATCAAATCTAATTGCAAGGGAGATTATACCATGAAATTCGACGATTGCATTTATAAGGAAATCACTTGGTTCAACGCGGATGAAATCGTTGAGCATGAGACATTCGACGGTATCGGCTCGTATGAGCTGCTGCGTAATCTGGCGACGCTTGAGGCTGGCTATTCGCTTGACGACAGGCTGGATGACGAGGCCGTGGAGCGCGTGGAAGATGAGGAGAACAGCTTAATCTGCGTCGGACGGTTCCGTTTCGACTCGCTTCTGGCTGAGGGTCTAGCGGAATGGTTCAAGTGCGACCGTTACGACGGTCTTGTCAAGCATGTGCGTTCGTGCTGGCTGAGCCGTGATGGCGATGATTGGTATTTCTATTTCGTTACCGGCTGCGGCTATGACGTCATCAGCAGTGATTTGCTGGGCTGTGACGCCGATGGTGTGGCGCGGCGGAAGTTCGTTGATTTCCTTAACGGCGAGGAGGTGGCGCGATGATCGACATCAACTTGCTGCCGCGTGAGCTTACCGGCTATGTCGGTCATGTCTGCGGCCTGTGGTTCGGCAGTTATTTTATTGATTTTGAGCCTGTGTTCGTCCATTCCACGGCGGGCATCATCGGTGAACTGTACGAATACCTGGTGGATACGGTTCAGGACAATTCGATGAATGGCGGCTTGGATTATGAGGATGCGGAAGAGTACGCAAAGTTGGCGGCTACCGTTCCGTGGTCTATGGAAGAGATTGACCGCGTGGCGGAACAGTCTTTCCGCTACGTGTCTGACCGAACGTTGCAGGTGGCTTACGCCTTGTGTGTCCTCACTTTTGATGCGATGTTCCCGCAGAAAATCGAGGTTGTCAAACCGGACGTGCGGGAGACGTTGTTGAGCGTGGCGTTCCCGCATGATTGGCAGCGCCGCATGGCGGAGTCCGACCATGATCGCGTGAGCGTCTACCGCATGGGTTTGGAATGCGTGACGAAAGCGTATGACAAGGTTTTCGACCGTCTTGGGGAGGCTGACTGACATGGCCGCGTTGTGGACCGTCGAATATGTGGGTGGCGCAATCCGCGTGCGCCGTCACAGGTCTCAGGCCGATGCGGAGGCGTATCGGGATGCGGTTCTGCGTGCCGATGGCCGGTTTCTGACGCGTTGCACTGTCAGTAGCGGAGAGGCCGTGCGCGTGGCGATGGCGAACCGGCTGGAACTGGCCGGTGTCGGCTGTCGTTCGCGTCTCATGCGGACGTCGTTGAAAAGACTGGTGGAACTCACTGACGAGTTCTGCTGCTGAGCGAAAGGAAAGAACGATGAGTGTTGTTATTGATCGGGATGGGCGTCCCGTGTCCTATGAGGCCGCTGTGAATCTCATGGATGACGAGTTGCGGGAGCTGTTGCACGCGAATCTCGCGCCGTGTTCCGAGCAGGAGTTTTTCGACGCCTATTTGGATGCCCACTGCGTCAAGTATGGCGAAGAGTTTCGTATCGATTGAAAGGAAAGAATGATGATAACCATTGAAGGGTTGAAGGCAATGCCGTTGGATGAGCCGATTGGCGAGGATGTCGTGAATGATATCGAAGTCATGGCGAACACCGGTTTGAGCCATTTCATCAAGAAGAGTTTCGAACCTTGCGAGGGTGTCTACCGTATCGATGATTTCGGCGACTACGTGCCTTATGAGGATTGGCGGAAGTTCTGGTCCGCGTTTCCCGAATGGTGCGAGTGGGTGTTCTTTCTGCACGACAATGCGCATTCCGATGACTATTGGAATTTCACCACGGAAGTATTGGGCGGGCTGACTCCCATTGAAATCGGTGAGCAATACGACGCTTCCTCTGATTACGACATTGACTTCGTGTTCTACACGGAGGCCGACGATGAGGGGCATGTGTGATGGACGCCCATGATTCCGACGTGTGCGCGAATGTGGTCGGCAAGTCGTTGAAGGCCGTCCGATTGCTGTCGAATCTTGGGAGTGGGAACGCTCCCGATTCGGCTTACGTGCTGGCCGCTTATGACCAGTTGACGACGGCGGCGTACCTGTTGCATCAGATTATCCCTTGGACCAAGGAGGAAAAACAGTGAGCAAACGTGGCGTCTTCTCCCCTATCGCTGAATATGATGGGTTCGATTATGCGTCCGGCAGGTCGTTCTGGCGTCGTCGTTCGCTGCTGTCGCTCCTGTGCGAGTGGCTTGGCGAATGGTTCCGTGGCGTGAGGGCGGCTCGCATGGGCTATTCGAACTGGCTGTACGTCCAGTGTTCCGGTGGCTGCATGGTCCCGTTGGACATGCTGGATTGGGATACGGATTGGATTGATTGATGTCGGCGGCGTCCCCCAGCCGTCGATGATATGGTGTTTTTGATCGGAAAGGAGTGTGGCATGGGGTTGCGTGAGCTGCGGAAACGTTCGAACATCACGTTGGAGCAGTTGAGCGCGTTGACCGGCTATGACATGCCGAGGTTGAGCCGGTATGAGACCGTCGATGATGATGCCCGGAACATGTTTCTGGGCACGGCGGCGTCGCTGGCGCGGATACTGCATTGCAACGTGTTGGACTTGTATCCCGATGAGCATGTGTGGCGCGGTGGCGTGTCGGCTGGCGTCGTCGGCTTGAGAAACATCCGCTTGTTCCGTGGGTTGACGCAGACGCAGTTGGCTGGCATGAGTGGTGTCGCCCGTCCGAACATCTCTTGGTTCGAGACCGGTTATCGTCCTGTTGCGCAAATGTATTTGCGGACGGCGTTACGATTGTCTGAGGCGTTGCGATGCGACCCTGTGGATTTTCTGACGGAAGGATACTGACATGGGCATGAGGGAACTCAGGTTGAAGCGCGGCATGACGCAACAGCAGCTGGCCGACAAGGTTGGAGTCAGTCAACCTCGTGTGGCTGCGTTCGAGACCGGACAGCGTTCCGCTGGTGGCATGAGTCTCGCAGTCGCCGTGCGCATCTGTGACGCGTTGCATGTCAAGAATCCCCGCAAACTATTGGAAGATGATTCTGACTCTGAATCTTCTGCGGATTCTAAGTGATCCGCTAGGGCGGGCATGCGTCTTTACGGCCATGCCCGCTCACGAATAAGTTGAGCCGGATAGTTGCAGCTATCCGGCTCGATTGCTCAGTAATTATTACCAATCTAACTAACTAGAGCCCTCTCATTTTAGCAAGGGGGCTGGAAAGAGAGTATCTGAAATGACTATACTTATTGACAACAGCAAGGCAGTGGAAATCTCTATCCGCGAGTGGGATGAGGAAAACACGCAGTACGGCCTCGACTGGTCTGCTGATTTTTATGATGTCGGCAGGTTGAAGACCGTTGACGGCCCAGAGCTTGCTTACATTGTGGAGGACGTCGATTACTGCATTGAGCAGGCGAACGACATGGTGGCCGGTATCGGCGACTTCGCTGAAGACGGCCCGCAGCCGGATACGTTCGTGGATGTGACGGAACTCGACCGGAGCGCGTACCTAATCTGTGAAATTGATCTTTATCAGCTTTCGAGTGAGATCTACAATCACGGGTTGAACGTCAAGGATACGGAAATCATATCCGGCATGTGTCCCGAGGACACTATCAAGGTGGTTTTCATGGATGGTACGGCATGCTGTGTGGGTATCGATCCTAATTTCCCTCTTTGCGTCAACTTCTCGTATTATGCGGATGAAAGCTGTCGTGATGGTGAGCTTTCGACGAGTTGCCATGATTTCGAGGGCGAGTTGGATTATCTCACCGGTGTGAAGGACATTTGCGGCGGGTTGCGCTAGTCGCGTCTGCCGGTTTCGATTGTTTAGTTTCAGGGCGTGCCGGATATTTCGCCGCATTCATTGCGGAGGACGTTCTGCACGCTCTCCCGTGACGCTGGCGTGCCGGACAGGGACATCATGGCCGCAGCGGGGTGGAACAGTCCGCAGATGCTCGACTATTACGACATGTCCCGTCGCAGGCTGAATGGCAAGGCTGGCGATGGATTGCAGAGATTCTTGAATAATGGATGATTTGAAATCCAACGGTGCTATTTACTGAAAAATAGTGGGGGCGGTTTTTGAATCCGCCCCCCATTCGTGTGCCATTGTAGACCGCTCAGACGGCGCTTGACGCGGTTTGTAGCCAGTTGTCCACCAATTCGGCTTCGTTGACTGGCTCGAAACGCCATGCGTCCAATCCGACGTTGATCTCATTGTGATGCCTGCCGAACTCAAGCGGGTCATGCGCGTGCGTGTGTCCGTGCAGGAGCAGCGTGTTGTTCATGCGTGGTATCGCGTATTCGGCTAATTCCGGCGCGTTCCAATTGGTTGAGACTGCGCTTAGCGGTTTGCTTTGCGTGAAGTCCTCGCGCCATTGGTAGTGGCTTAAAAATACCGTGTGTGGATTGTTGCCCCACATGTCTCTGATTTCGGTGATGCCGACTCTTCCGACTTCCACGAACACGCTTGCCAACTTTTCCAGCGTGCGGGTGGAGCTGTGCAGTTCGTGGTTGCCGAGAATCAGATGCCTGTTCTTGCGTGGCACATGCAAGTTTTGGATGCGCATTATCGCTTGGTCTACACTCCACGTACCCCCGGAACTGATGTCTCCAAGGATGTAGAGTTCGTCTTCCTGTCCGACGTATGTGTTTATCGTTCGTATGATGTCGGCGTCGTGCTTCCGCCAGTCAACGCAATCCTTGAGCTGCCTGCCGTCATGTTCGGCCTGTTGTTTGATCGATGCATCCTTAGCGTATCCTGGTAGCGCGTATCCGCGCAGCGCGGCCACGAACGGATGAGCGAAATGCAAGTCACTGGTAAACCACTTCATCTGTTGTCCTTCAACATGTTCCTGTAGATGCGCGTACCGGCTTTTATAGCAAGTTCCGGCGTACTGTAGCAGCAGTATTCCATGCATGGGCCTGATGCCAGGTGAATCGTCGGGTCATCAACGTCGGATTCCAAGAAGCATTCCCTGTAGATTACAGGAACGTACATGCCAGCCCACTCGGCAATTATGATCGCACTGTATTTGGGTTTGTCCTCGTCAATATGCCCAAAAGGCTTGGAATCCGAGAGGTCGGGGGACGGATTGCCGTCACTTGTAAAGACGAAACTCTTCGTGACTGAAGTGTCATCCACGGCTCTCCACCGCCTTCCCGTGCTGCTTGTCCCATTCGTCTAGTGCGTCGAGTATTTCAGGCATTCCGAATTCATCGTATTGACGTCGGACGGATTTTCCGCCGCGCGTCTGATATGTGATGTACAGTTCATCAGGGAAAACGCATGTGCCGTATGGGCAAATCTCCCATTTCTTACGCTTATAGTCTGTGACTTCAACAGGCTCCTTATCCGAACCGTCGAATAGTTCAGGCGACTCCACTTGCAATACGCGCATCATCAGCTCGTTTGTGAGGACGCTTGATTCTCTCATATTGTCTGTCTGTAGTGTCATCGTCCGCCCCCATATAGTTTGTCCCATTTGTCCAATGCTTCCAAAATGTTCGGCAGTCCGAAATAGTCGTAGTATTGGCTGTAATGTTCACCGTTTTTCGTCTCGAATGCGATGGTAAGCATTTCTGGGTCATCGCCACAGGTTTCGCAGACTGCTTCGCAGAATGGCGAATAATCGTAGCCGACTACTCGTACCGGCTGATCGTCGCTTCCGTCGAACAGTTCCGGTGATTCGACTTGCAACACGCGCATAAACAGTTCGTTCGTTGATTTACTGGTGGTGTTTTCCGTCATATTGATCTTGCTCATTCTTCCTTCCCCCTATAAAAAGCCATTAAAGGCATATTCTTTTTTACCAAGGCGATAATAGCCATCATATGAATCTTTTAATTGAAATTTAAACTTTCGAAAGAAAGGCTTATACTGCGTTAGAGACTCCTCTGGCACAGTCACGAGAGGATAATCATCCTTCAGAACATCCAACGCATGTTTAACTAAAGCCGTACCGACACCTTGTCCACGGTATGGCTCAAAAACACGCAAAGAACAAATCTTCTTTTCCTGTTCGCAATTTTTAATTATACAAATTCCCGCTATATCTTTTCCAATTTTTGCCAGAAAAATCTCACGAGTGACACCCAAATTAGGTACCACTTTTCGCATAAACCATTCATCAAAATCTGGATAAAACCGCGTAAAAACATCCAGATATGCATTCAATAAAGAATCACCAGAGATAGTCTCAAGTGAAAAAATTTTAATCCCATCAGACATCATACCCCTCGATTCTTCAAACACTTAAACTAAAAAACAATCTTGTGCCCGGTTTTCGGATTGACAATCTTCATTCCGCGTAGCCTCCTATGTATTTCCAGCAGTTCGCGTCCACAACGCATTCAATGATCGGGAGAACGTCGAAGCCTTCACGGTCGAGTTCATCCCAACGATGTTCCGCCTGCTCGAATGTGGAATAAACGCCCATGATGCTCACGTACTCGCCGTATTGGTCAGCCACTCTCTCCCTCATGGTGAAATACGGGTACCACCTATCTACCGGTTTGAGCGTGTAATCCCTGTATTCGTCCCTGTCCATAACGTTCGCAGTGACGACGTAGACTTTCATGCTTCATCCTTACCTGTGGTGAATTGGAGTGTGTGGAGTCGGCGGCGGTCGGTGAGGTTGATGCCGAACATGCCATGCGAATGGAATTGGTCTACACAATGTTTGATCTCGCCATCCACCCGGTAGGTGGTCGAACGACCATTGTCGTCGGTGATGGTGATGGTGGTCAACGCGTAACCTCTTCCACGGTGGCGAGGTTGCTTGCCATAATGGTTTTGCTGACGCCGTTGCGAAGGTTCTTGAACGTGAATGAAGATGGTTTCATGCAGTTCGCATCCTCGAAGTCGATGATGCATTCCATGTCATCCCAACAGTTAATCCATGGAGAGCCGACCAGTCTGGGTTCGGCATGAGTGTAGACGATGACGCCTTTCTCACGGTCGGTGTACGAGTATGCGAATCCGAGTTCGTTGAGTTTGACCGCGTATGGCGGATTGGAGAGGTCGATGTTCATGCCTGTTCCTCCTGTAGGAGCATCCAAATGTTCGTTTCCTTTTCGGGGTTTCTGACGGCGAGCCTGTACACGTCGGACAGCCGGTAGCGTTGCTTGCGCGTGTCTTTGACCGGCGTGACGGGTTTCAGGTCTCCCCTGCTGACCCAACTGCGCATGGTGCCGGGTTTGACGATGATGCCGCATTGCAGGAGCAGTCTGCGGATTTCGGTCTGCGTGCCGGTAATGTGCGTGGCGAGGAGTTTGCGTCGCCTGTTCTCACGGATGGCGGAGACCGGATACACTTGACCGCAGTCGGGGCATTTCGGCGCGAACGTGGCGTTTGGAATGACTTTCACGATGCGATGGCAGTCGTCGGTCGGGCATTCGCCGATGATGATCTGGTCTTCGAGGGTGAAGTCCAGAAGTTCCTGAGCCTTACGGCGGATACGGTGGATGATTCGCATGTAGGTTGGTGTGGCCTTGCTGGTCTTCCACTTGTCCGTGAGCCGGATGCTGCGGATAAGTGTTTCAAGTTTCCGGTCGTATGGGGCGGTCACATTCAGGCATCGCGCGTATTCGTTGATGATGTCACGGAGGCTTGGAATGTCGTCCATGCCGTTGCCTTCGATGAGTTCGAACGCGGTTTCACGTAATGGTGCCGGGGAGGTGGCGAGTCCATTATGCCCGCCGCCTCCGCCGTTGCCTGTCTTATCCATGCGGTTTGTGCGCCATTCGAGGTCCTGCAAATGGTTTTCGAACCATTGCAGGTCGAATTGGAGTTGGGTTTCGCAGGATGTGCAGAGGATATGCTTGTCGTCGGTTGTTTTCCAGCATGCCGCGCATGTGGTTTGCGTCAAGTGTTGGCTCCTTGGTTGCGTTTTGGGTGTGTTTGGCCTTGTTGCCTCAACCCTTTGTTTGCAACCGTTGGGCGACTTGTCCAGTATAGTGTGTGTGTCAGATTAGCGTTGGCTGTTCGCCTTCCGTTGGCGTGGCTGGTTCGGGGTCGTTGCGGTGGGCTTCGATTTGGAGTACGAGCCTCCTGTCCACGTGCAGCAGGCGGCTTATCTCGTCCGCGTCGTAGTCGAGGTCCGCGTAGTGGAGGACCTGTTTCCGTAGACTCATTCGTATTCCTTCTCCAAGTGTTCGTCGTACAGTATGACGAACACGATCATCGTGTATGCTCCGTAGAGGAACGAGAGTATCGCTATGGATATAGGGTTCGCGTTGTTGATTTGTATGATGATGATTGCGAGCATCGCTATCGCGTTGACCGCGTAGGACGCTTTATTGATTATGTACATGATCTTCTCCATGTCTTTGCTCATTCGCTTACCGCCTTCCGTGCGATTTCGAGCATTTCCTTGGCCTGTCTGATATATTCCTCATGGAAGCCGGGAATCTCACCGGCATAATTCCATGCGTCATCTTCGTCCTTCGCCACACAGTCGCTTTCGATGCCATCCCACTTCTTGCAGCTTCGCCACAGCAGTCTTTTCGCCACGGCCTCAATCTCAACGGCAGTTGGCGGCGCGGTACGTCCAGCCATGTACGCTGTACCGGCAAGCTCTCGAACCGTCTGAAAAGTCAAATCATCATCCATGCCACGCTCGTAAGCGTCGGCCTCGTCCAGCAGGATGCTCAATTCGTCCTCTTTCCGTTCGCTTTGACCATTGCCCAGAGAATTTCGCTTGCCGGACGCCTCCTGTATGACAGGTCGTTGTAGGACTGCACATAGTCGAGAATCAGTTTCGAGCCGGTCGAATCCGGTGTCAGGATCGCGTTCACTCGCGGCGGCACCATCTTCTGCCATACGATCTCGTCGCACAGTTCCTTCGTGCAGACCAGATAGTTCTGATCGCCGTAGAACGTCAGTCCGTTGCCGCTAGTGAAGTCAGCCATGCATGACTTGACCTCGTAGAACTCGAAGCAGCCTTTCTCGACGCTTGCGGGCACCGGCTCACCGTTGATGTTCCAGGGCTTGAAGCCCACGTAGTCCACGCGCCTTTCGTCGGGCGTGTTACGGTCGAAATTGACCTCGCTCGCCCAAAAAGCGGTCTGATTCCTCAACCTCTTCTCGACCAGCTCGGACAGCATGGCGGTGGTTTCAGCCCTGCTCATTTCTTCCTCCTGAAGTACTTGTATTCATCGTGATGGAACAGGAACAGGTGAAGTCTCCACACCTTGACTGCCAACAGGCCCTTGAGTGTGATCGCATACCCGCCATGGACACGCTTCATGAGCTTCCTATCGGCCAATGATTCAAGTGTTCGGGGAAGCTCTTGGTTCCCTCGTTGTTGCCAGATGTAGCTCATCCCCTCAGCGATATACAGGCAACACATGTCCTTGTCGTATTGACTAATCATCATTAGCCTCCCTCTCAAGGATGTAGACGTTCGTCGCTGCGACGGCGTTATCACGCAATTCCGTTGGCGGCATGGTATCCACCCGCAGAATCTTCCAACCCTCGTTCAGCAACTCTTCAAACACACCCATATTCATCAAGGTGCGCTCATCGCCGTAATCACTCCAAAAAAGTGGGCAAACCTTGTACCGTTTATTCATTTCGCGTCCTCCTTCATGAAGACAATCCAGTGTGTTCCGGTGCGGTTCGGCTGTTTGTTGCCGAAGAGCGGCTTATGGTCGGTGAGCTTGAGGATCTGCGATACGGGTATCTGTGTCTCATTCCATTTGAAAATCAACACTCCGTGCTCTTTCAGGACGCGGAAGCACTCGCTGAACATGGTCTTGAGGTCAGCTTTCCACGTCTCTTGGTCGAGGCAACCGTATTTCTGCGCCATGTAGCTCGTTTCCCCCGCATTGCGCAGGTGGGGCGGGTCGAGCACCACCATGCGGAACGTCCCGTCGGGGAACGGCAGGTCGCGGTAGTCCATCAGCATGTCCGGCTTGACATCGAACCTACGCCCATCGCACAATTCCCAGCTCTCATCACGCACATCACCAAAAAGCACCCGATTATCCGATTTGTCGAACCAGAACATTCGGCCGCCGCAGGCGGGGTCAAGAACAGGCTGATACGCGCTCATTTCGTATCCTTCCCCTTGTACTCGTCCACGAGTTCTTTCCACTGCCTGCTTGCGAGTGCGGCGTGGCTGAACCAGCTGGTAGAGATATGTCCACGTGGACATTGGAGCCGGTAGACTGTGAGTGTTGTCCTTACTTTGCGGCTCTCGTGGTATTTTTCCGTTTGCGATGCCTTGATTACTGGTAGTCTGCCGCACATTGGACACCCGTATTCGTTGTGTTTGCGTTTGAACCACATAACTATTCCTTCGCGTCCTCGCTTTGATTGGGTACCTCGGAAGGCATGGTGCCGGAATAGCCGAGCATGTGACGGCAGTAATTGATTACATGCTCGTAAGCCGTCGTCATTCCGTCGTAAAAGTCGTACACTTCTTCGTCTGGATTATCAGAAGCGTTATTAGCTGCATCCCACTCTTTTTGCAGAAAGTCGATGACCTCATGCAGTGTCTTGTCTTTCTCAGTCACGTTCGTCGCCATTGTTATTCCTTACTGCTCTTATCGTTCTTATCGTCATGGTCGAAAATGCATACGAACACGCCTAATAGCATGAGCACGCAGAGTATCGCTATCACTCCCAATGTGATGACGATGAACACGCTTGAAATATTCCAGCAAACATCAGCCAGACTCATGATTTCTTCTCCTTGCAGAATTGTCTGATAGCTTCCTCTGCGTCGTAATAGCGTGCGACAGCGCGTATCCACGAGTTGAACGCATCTTCGGCAGTCCAACAGACCTCGCCTTGAAGACACTTCAATACGCACTCGTACCGGTAGACGGTATGACGTGGATTGTGATACGTGCATTTGCCTTCGTTTATCACCGGCGCGTGACCGCAGTATGGGCATCTGAGGTAGCTTTTCGGCTCCTCCTGCTTTTTCTTCTTCCGTCCGAACATCACTCACCCTTCAACGGATATGGCGCAGTGGTTGGTGTAAGCGGGAACGCACGCGGATACAGGCAGTCAAGAACCGTCCTCCACTTCGCGTAATCATCCTGATCGTTCCAATAGCGTGGAATGAGGTCGCCATTGATGAACAGGGCGCTCCATGCGCCGTTCTCGTTCTTGCGAAGAAATGCGCCAGTCCGTGTCCGGTAGAAGCCAGGCTCTTCCGGCTCGTCGCGTGACGGTCTCTCCGGCAGAAGCATTTCAAGCTGTCTAAGGAGTGCCTGCGCGTCATCGACGGTGAGTATCAGGCGGTTATCCTTATATGAGATTGCCACAGCATTTTTGTCTTTATCCCACCAATAAGCAGTCATTCGCTTCAGCACTATTCCTCCTTCACGTTGAAGATGCGTTTGAACTCGCGTAGCGAACTCTCATAGGCGTCGGCCTTGCCGTCGATGTAACCGTTTTTGCCTTTGCCTCGAAGCTCATGCGAGTCGTCATATCGGCTTTCAATCCACTTCGCATACTCGCTGATGCGCTTATCAAGGTCAGTCATTGGTTGCTCCTTACTGTAGGAAGTCTGCTTTTGTGGATTCCATTAGTCCGATAAGCTCGTAGACACTCGCGTGCTCGCTTGAAACGTTCGAGGAATAAGACACTCGTGAATCCACGATTATCGGCGTGGTGTCCACGCACAATATCCAAGGGGTGAAGTCTCCGATGATTTCTCCGATGGCCTTGCGTAGCTTGTCTCGCTGCTCGTCGGTCAGCTCATGGTCAGAATCGTCAACATCATTCATGGCTCCCCCACATTCCTTTCTCGTTGGTGTCATAGTTAACGCAGTCGAAGATTCCGGCGAGTTTTCTAGCGTCCCGTCTGGCCTGCCGTAACGCCTTCCTGCGACTGCCGTTGTAGTCCACGAACAGGTATTCGCGTACAGCCGCATACCACCATGTTTCGTCGGTATGGTTCCATCGCCATAACGTCACCGCGCATCCAACCAGCGTGTGGTCGGGCATTCTGTAGGATTCGCGGATGCTCACGCAGTATTCCCCATGCTCTGTCATTGGCCTGTCCCCTTCTTTTGCTGTTTGGCGAAGCAGTCGCTTATCACGTCATCGACTTTCAACACCTTGCCGACTGCGAGAAGCCAAAGTTCCAATGCTCGGTTTGGATATGGCGTGTCGCCGGTGGTTAGATGATTTTTTGGGCACTTGTAATGCATGACGAGCTCGTTCTTGTCCGTGATGCTGCGCCCTTCCGAGATGACTGGGCTTTTGCCGCAATACGGGCATTTGGCGTATCGGACTTTCCTATGCTTTCTGTTGAACATCCGTGGACTCCTCCTTGAATGATGCTTCCAACGTGTCGGCGAACGCCTGAAATGCGTGTTCCACCCTCTTATCGAAATCGTCCGGCACCCGCGCACTGACAACCCCAGACATGTGGTTGCCGATGTCATCGCCACCATCCACATAGATAGGCACTTTCACACGCGCAGTCGCTTGCGTCATACCGCACGCCACGACATCGAATTTGATAGTGGTTGCGCCTACCCGCACTTTGTCACTCATAGATGTCTCCTTGTCTGTAGTCGCTTTCAGTAATCAGTCAGGCAAATCCTCACGGCTTATCCTGAAAATCCTCGTATTTGTCTGAAATCCGGTCGTTGACGATGTAATGGTTGTAATCACCTTGAGTGATGTACCACCACTCCTTCTTATGGCCTTCGCGCAGATAGTCTTCGCAAGTGTGGTCGATGCTGTAATCCGGCTTGACCATCTGACGGAAACTCAACTCGTCCACAGACGGGTTGTCCTTCACGGCTTTAACTATCGCGTCGATCTTGTCCTTGGTGAAATCAGGTGTGACCACGAAAACGACTCGTATCATCTCCCCGTCGATGGAGTCGAGATTGCGAATCATGTTGACGTTCCGCAGATGGTAGACGATTCTCGAAAACTCGACTGCGGGCGCCAGGTTGTACATTCGCTTAACCATGCTTGGCATACTGGTGTGCATTTCGGTTTCGATGTCGTACTCGTACAGGCTCCGGGTGATCGACGCATACCAGTAGGCACGGCGAATATCAAGCCCCCATAATGGGTCTCCGCCACCGCTGAAGCTGAGGAATTTCATTTTGCCGGAGTCAGCCAAATCCATCACAGTGTCATAGGTGGCTCCCATACGGGTCTCGGCTATTTGGATTCCAGTGTTGCGCACGATGCAATACGGGCACTGCCAGTGGCATCCAAAGTTCGTAATCACACTGTAGTTACGGTTGTCGCTCATTGGTGCCTCCTTGGGTTGATTGTCTTGATAGTTCTTGCCGGACTCTCGTACGCGGTACGCACCTCATACGGCCTGTGGTGGAAGTCGGCTTTGGAACGTGCCGCGCCCACAGCTTCATCCAGAGACTCGTACACGCGGCATGTGTGAACTCCCGTATCGCCTTGCGGCCAGACGATGTAGCCGGTCTTGCCTGTGAAAACACTCATTTGACCGTCTCCACCGTGCTACAGCCGATGTATTCGCCGTTATGCTTCAAGCATGCCCATGTCACGTCACCGGTCTTGACGGTTTCCATCTGGAATCCCGCGCCGGTTTTCCCGCTGGAACCGGCTGGCGATACGGTGGACGCGATGAAGATAATCGTCATGCAGATGATCGCGACGATGATTACCCGGTCCCGGTTCATCACTCACCATCCTTTGCGATGACGGCACCCATGGCTTCCCGATATTTCTTCGTCCGTTGGAACCGGTCGGCGAGCATGTGCGCTGCCTTGTCGATGATCTCGTCCTTGCGTTCTTCGAGGAAGCTTTGCAAAGCGTCCTCCATCATGGTCTTACACATGTTTTCCCGCGAATACGCGTTGGTGTGCGCGAAAACAGTGTCCATGGTTTCTTTGACGATCTTGTCGAGCACGTCCTTGTAGGCGTATTCCTCGATGCGGTTCTGGATGGCCTTGTCGTCAATGCCGATGGCGAACTGCACGATATGTTCCATGATTACTTGCCTTCCTTTTCGATTTCATTGATCTTGTCTTTTAAGAGTCCCGGAATATCCCCTCTATGCCAGACAGTGAATGCGTCCCAAACACTCTTAAGACCAGCCCAATCCTCTCTGGCGAGAGTGTGGAACAATGCACTAGCGAGGTCCGCCCAGTCACTTACGGCGTAAATCGGAATTCCATGCACGAGCGCGTCGTTAACGAACCACAAGGCTTTTTTCAGGTCTTCGACACCGTTCTTGTGCTGCCACCTGAAGCAGTATTGGACGGCTTGCCCCCAGTCGCTTGACAGCAGGCGGGACAGTTCGATGCACTCGAACGGGCCATCCTTGTAATGCGATGGATTGATGTTGTCAGTCATTTAACGCCATCCTTGCCTTCTCGAACGCCTGATGCACGATTTCCATGTACAGTTGTTCGCCTTTCTTGGTTGTCTCGAATCGGTCATTCACTTGACGTATGAACTTATTACGAAGCAGTGCCCTGCTTGTCTGGTTATCGACGGCCTGATATTGGCCCTGCATGTTGCTCACGTCAGTGAGCATTTCCTGCTGTTTCGGACTGAGTGTCCACATCATCGGCTCCTTTCGCAGATGGTTTCCAATGTGGGGTGGTATTCGTATGTGCTTGGATGCGAGTAGTAGTCGTCCCAATACTTGTTGAAGTTCCTGTTGATGCCACGTTCCGCGATGTTCGGTCTTCGTATTGGCTCTCCCCTGTCCAATCGTCTGATCGCGTCGGCGGTCTCGATGCCTTGCTCGGTCGGCTTGTAGGTGCCGTCCGCGAGTGGGATGATGAGACGCCTGTCGATGAGGGAACCCAACGTGGCCCACGGTTTCGCATAGGATGCGGATGATGGCATTCGATGTGTTTCGACGATGTGGACAAGCATTGACGCTTGGGTGTCTCGCAATCGTTGTCCGTGGATGTTGTAGATGTTTCGTTTCATGACTGGTGCCCGTCGTTCATCGTCCGGTCGAGCCGAATCCGTTTCCTCCACGTTCCGTCGTGTCGGTAAAGTTGACGACCTTGCGGATTCTGGGGGTTTCCACCGGCGTGATGACGAGTTGCGCGATACGGTCGCCGCAACGGAAGTTGATGCGGCTGGTGGATGTGTTATGCAGGATGACTTTGATTTCGCCACGGTATCCGGCGTCGATGATGCCGCCGAGGATGTCGATGCCGTAATTCTTGGCAAGGCCGGAACGTGGACAGACTCGTGCCATGTATCCTTCGGGTAGGTTGATGGCGATGCCGGTTCCCACCATGATGCGTCCGAGTCCGTCGATACTGAAGTCTTCGATGCAGTGGAGGTCGAGTCCGGCGTCCGAATCGTGCGCCCTTGTGACGGTGGCGTCTGGGGTGAGCGGCTGGATTTCGAGGGTTTCTAGGGTCATTTCACTGTCCTTGCTGGTTGAGGATGGTTTCGTATTCGGAGATGTCTCGGTTGAGGCAGTCGGTTGTGCGATGCGTGGTTTCGTGTCCGCAATCGTATGGGTCGCCGCCTTGGGCCAGTTCCAAGAGTCGGAAACTGGTAAGGTCGAGCCGCCTGTGGCTGAGCTTGTGGAGGATGACGCTCGTGTTGGGCATGTTCACGTCGAGCCATCGGATATCGAAGTGGACGTTGGTTCCGGCTGGATGCATGAGACCTGGGTCGAGGCCCGTGTCGATGAGCCAGACGGTCATCTGGTTGTCCACGTTTTTGAGCGTGTCTTCCGCGTTCATACATTCGCTGATGAGTCCGTTTCTGGAATGCATGTCGATGGTCGTGCTGTTGAACGCGCGGATTGGCGTGTTGTCACCGAAACGGATGACCCTATGGAATATCAGGGGGTCGTCGTTGAATGGCACCTGAAGGCCCTTCATGTCGGTGATTCTGGCTTCGACTTCCAGTAGATTGTCGGCCATTGGGTCGAGTCCGCTGGTTTCGACATCGAACCAGATGAGATAATTGTCATCCATTGTTGGCTCCTTCGGTTCTCGTAATCGTTGGATGTAGTCTTCGAATCCGGTCAGGTCCACATGCGTTGGCGGATTGGGTTCGAGTTCCTTGAGGATTTCGGCTTCCTTGTCCCTTCGCCGCGTGTACCGCCAGTAGGCGGCTTTGCTTTCGTGGATGCCGTACTTGTTGGTTTCCTTCCATTTGCTCATGGTGTTTTGAACAGGTCTCCCAGATCGTCGGCCACGGTTGGCTGGCGTACGATGGGCTTGGATGTGATTTGCGGTCGGTTGGCCTGTTCGAGGGCCTTGCTGACGGCTTCGCCCAACTCTTGGGCTTCCCGTGCGGTACCGAAGATGACGCGACGTTTAAACTCCCAATAGTCGTCCGCCGTGACATGATGCCTGGCGGCGAGCTGTTGGATGGTGTTCTCGTCCGGCACCCGGCTGGCGCGGATTTTCTTGCAGAGGATGTTGATGTCGGCGGCACGCATCCACTTGTCCGATTTGGTCGCATAGAATCTCACGACCGCCGTCCGCATGTCTTGGATGCTGTTGCGTTTGTCGAGTTCGCGGTAGAACTCATCCAATTGCAGGTCGTCCCATTGGGCGTTGCCATGATGAGCGTTGATCGTGGTCAACAGCATCGCGGCCTCTCCTTTGGTTATCATCCCGTGCCTCCCATCGCCCGTTGGCGTTCCTCGTCGTTCATGTATTGCCATGCCCTGTTGAGGTTCGCCATACGGTTCGATTCGTTACGGCTTGGCATGGCTGGATTGGTGCGGAGGGCGAGGGTTGGCCGGATATCATATTCGGCTTCCCATCCCGCAGCATTGAGCCATGTGGCCGCGTATTTGATGTATTTCGGTTCGGTTCCTTCGACCTCGACCTGTCTGGCGTATTGGCGGACGCCGTCCATGATGGTGTCCACGCTTGTGTCTTGGATTGCGTTCTTCCATGCTTTCCAAGCGGGACGCTTGTCAACATGGCGTGGGTACGCTTTCCAGAACGTTTCGAAATCGGAGGAATACTTGTCGTCGGATTCCTGTCGTGCGCGGCTTCGGCGTTTTCTTGCCGTGTTGCTGGCCGTCCGGTCGGCGAGTTCTTTTCTGGTGTGGTTCCCGTTCGACTGGTATTCGTTGATGCGCACGCCGGTGATGGTCTGTTGGAACAGGCCGATGTCGATGAGGGTTTCGATCTCCTGTTCGGATGCGCCAAGCGTGTATGTCAGCTGGTCGGTGTCGATGTCTCCATCCGTGAGGTTGCAGCTGCACCAGCTCAATGCCATGACGTAGATGAGCGCGGCCCTTGGCATTTCATCACGGAGCCTGCATATCCTCGCGTCGGCCCAGAATCCGTTGTCGAGTCGGGTGTAGCCGTCCCTCACTTCAGATTCTCCCGTCATGTCATGAGTCCTATTCCGATGCCGATGAGGATGGTTATCGCACCGCCCTTGATTAGAATCATGCCCAATATCCACAGCCAGTCGCCTGACGGCCTGTTACGGTCGATGAGGTTCAATGAGCCGAGCATGATGCCGAATCCGATGACGCTGACGACGAGGGCGCATATGGCGACCAAGGCGATCATGATTGTCCTTCCGGTCCGAGTGGCAGTCCGTCGTTGAGGATGAGCGCGAGGCTTTTCAATGTGACGCACACGAGTTGTTTGCGTCTGCCTAGGAACTCCGTCCTGATTCGTGGGGTGAAGTACCTGTCGTTGTCTGCCAACGCGCACATGGTGTTGTATGTGTCCCAATCCGTGTAGGCGAGCTGCCTTCCGATTCGTTCGAGCGTGGATAGGCCGACGCGTGGCTTCTTCTGCACGACCCACGGGTATGGACTGTCAAGGTTTCCGGCTTCCTCGACCGCCTCGTTGTAATGTTTCGTGGCGTTGAGGAGTTTGGTGTTCTTGACTTCGACGCATACAGGTTGACCGTGGAAGAAGATGTTGGCGATGTCGCCTAGGTCGTTGCTGCCGTGGAGACGGCGGCGGATGATGCGCTGGTCGTCTAACGCCCATTGCAGGTAGTGTTCCACCGCCGTTTCCATTGCCGTTCCGGCTTTTTTGGCCGACTGTCGGTTGCGTGGCATCAGAACGCCGGTTCTCCTGCGGACTGTACGAATCCGTCGAACCCGCCGCCACCCCACTGGTCGGGGCCTGCCTGCTGCGGCATGGCGGGAGCGGGAGCGGATGCGGCCTGGCGTTGGCCGTACTGCTGGCTTGCGTTCACCAGTTGGGCGGTGCCCCATCGGAGACTCGGACCGATCTCACGGACGTTGACCTTCTGCGTGTAGTGGGTGACGCCGGACGAATCATCGAAACGATCATCGGACTCGTTGCCGATGACGATATACTCGTCGCCTTCCTTGATGCTGTTCTGGATGTGCGTGGCGAGATCGTTCCATGCTTCGCAGGTGCGTGAGCAGGATGCGCCGTAACCCCATGAGCCGTCCGGGTTCTTGACCCTGTTGGAGCAGAGGATGCGGAACTGAATGTAGTTCTTGCCGTTCTTCGTGGTTCCGGCGTTGAACAGGTTGCCGTCCTTTTTGATTTTGACGATTCGTCCCACGAGGATGATGGTCGGAGTGCTCATTGCTTGTTCTCCTTGTCGTGTCGTGGATGGGTTTCGAGTCCGACCCATCCTTGCTGGTCTTTGGCTTTCATGTTTTTGAGACGGTCGGCCGTCTTGTGTCTGTTGGCCGCTTCGACGTTGCACATAATCATGTGGCTTCGTGCTGCGGCGCAAGTGCTTTTGCCGCATTTACGGCAGTATGGGATGAGTCCCGTCTTGACTGGATCGTGACGCACGCAGTATGCGCACGTGCATCCGGCTCGTCTGGTGATGTTCAAGAGTTCGCCCCGCAGTCCGCTTCCTTCGGCTGTTTGAGACCGAGCGTGCAGTAATGGAGAGGCATGTCGTTTCGGACGCGTCTCTCGGACACGGCCTCGCCACCAAACACCGGTACGAATGGTGAATCCCATGGGTCCTTCATCTGTAAGTCAAAGTCCGGTCCCATGTAGGCGATGAGCTTCCACACGCCGCAACTGTTGAGGTGGTATAGGTTCGTCTTGTCCTTGTTGCGGTAGAAGCCCGGACGGGTCGGCAGTGGCTTCTCGCAGAGGCGTTCGAACGGGAATCGTTTCGAATGGCCGCTGCTGAAGGCGAACGCCTCGGTGGTCTGCTGCAAGGCGTACGGCGGAACGTTGCCGTGATGGTCCAGGATGGGCGTCCAAGTGTCGCCCGCGTGGAGCCATACGCTGCCGGTCGCGGCCTTGTAGAATCCGTTGGCCTTGGGAAGCTGCTTCTCCCACTCCTCGGCTTGGGTGTCGTCGGTTGGCTTGTCCTCGTCGTCGGCGGGGGTCTCGACCTTGACGAGCGTCGCCTTCCAATCGGAAACATCCAGCTCCACGCCGTCGTCGGGATTCTCTTCGATGGAGATGATCGTGTTCCAAGTGACGTTCAGGTCACGGTCGAATCTGATGGCCGGGCATAGGATTCCCTCATCGTCGTCACAGACCATGAAATACTCGTTGTCCGTGATGATGAGCGACAATGCCATGAGATCACGGAGCGCAGGATCGCCGCAGGCGAGCGCGTCGTCCATGTCGATGTGCTTCAGCTTGCCGGTGACATGCTGTACGCCTCCGACTTCGACGGTGACGGTCATGTTGGCGGTCGCGATTCTGAGCGCGTCGCCGTAGGTGAGTTTCTTCGGATCGTATTTCATCGTGCTGCTCCTTGCTGCTGCATGTGCTTGTGGTATTCGTTGATGAATGTTTGTGCCTGCACTGCCGTGAGGCTTACGCCTGTGACCGTCTGGTCGTGGAGGATTTTCTGGACGAACGCGTCAGCTTCATCCGGTTTGATCTGGCAGGCGCGGAGGATGTCGGTGACTGTCTTCAACTGGTCGGGACTGGCCGGACCATTGGATGGAGCCTGGGCAGCGGCCTGCTCCGGCTGGCCTTGACGGACCTGCGGAGCGTACTGTTGTGGCTTCTGTCGTGGCTGCTCGTCAACCACTTCGGCTTCGACCATTTCCTCTTCGGTCTCGTTGTTGGTCTGCTGCATCTCGTCGGTCGTGTACAGGCCGCTCAAATCCTGCGGGAACGCCTTGCGTAATGCGAGGGCTTCCGCGCATTTCGCGATCATGGTCACCGGTTTCGAAGACCACATGCTGGTGGGGACCTGCCTGTGGAGATTCTTGTCGTACCGGGTTCCGACATATTCCCTGTAGAGGGCCACGCCGGTAAACTCGCCTTCTCCTCGACGGACGGTGACCTTCGCGGCGACCGGAGGCGTCTGGGCAATCCACACGTCATGCCAGACTCCATCCTCTCCGCACCAGAGTGTTTCCGGCTCGCTGAACAGTTCATGGTTCCTGTCAGCCGCACGACGGGCGATGAGACGGAAACCATCGATGCCGACTTGGATTGTCTGCTTGGAAACATATTCGTTGCCTTGCTTCTGACGGCGTTCGATCAGGTAGATTTGACGGCTGAACGGGTCGAGTCCGGTACGCTGGCATTGGTGCAGGAACACCGCCAAGTCGACTTGTTGCGCGTTCTGCACTCCAAGCTGGGACAATGCCGCGAGCTGGGCGCGGCTCCAAGTGTCCTGCTCGTTGGTGATGGTAAGGCTTTTGCACATGGTTACTCTTCCTTGGTCGCAGTGAGCATTCTGAACATCTTCGGCGCTATCTCGCTGGTGAACGCCTTATCCACGAATCCCCTCGCGGTACGGAGCGTGACGGTCTGCGCACGACCCTTCTTGAACTCGACGCCGGGTGGAAGTTCACCACCATGGTCTGCGATCATGTCCTTCAGATAGGCTTCCGACTTCGCTTCAGGCCGTGGCATCCACACGGCCTCCGCCGCATCGTTCCCACCGGGGATGAGGAAACGGCTGTCATGCAGCATGGCACCATACGCACGCTCGTCAACGACCACGTAATGGCCTTCGGTGCCTTTGCTGAGACTGATTTCACCCGCATCCAGTCCGGCGAACACGGCGCGCTCCTCATCGCCGCCGTCATGCGAGCGCCGCCATTCTTCTTTTGCGGCTTTGAGGGCTTCGGCGCTTCGTTTGTTCAGTGCTGTGAGTCCGGCGATGGTGGAGTTGAGTTCGTCGGGGCGGAGGCTGCTGAAGTCGTATTCTGGATTGTTGGTCATTGTTGTTCCTTGGGTTGGTGTTCGATGGTGTCTACTGCGAGCTTGTAGAAGCTCACGTCGGTTCTGAGGGTTTGGTTCTCGTATCGGAGTCGTCTGTTTTCCGTGGCGAGTTTCCGGTTTTCGTTCCAGAGGGTGTGGATGGTGAGCGCGCAGTCGTCCAGGAAGTCGTCAACTTGGTTGGCGTCGTATCCCATGAATGGGAATGCGGGTCGGAATTGTCTGTCTCGTATGTCTTTCGGGGTGACTAGTCGTCTGGTGGTCATTGTTTGATCTCCTTTGCTTGGTTCTTGATTTCGTAGAATCGGAGTAGGAGTTCCTTTTTTGTGAAGAGTTTGTTTTGGCCGGATTGGTATCCGAGGAACCCGTACAGGTCTTCGAATGTTTTCTTTCCTACTTTTGTGAAGGCGATTGCCTCGTCTTTGGTGAGGATGCCGTCTTCGAAGATGATGGGTGCCGTCAATTTGTGTGTGCTCCTTCCTTGGATTGGTGGTTGGTGTAGGCGGGTTGCGGCATGACGCTGGACGGTTGGCTCGCAAAAGGGTGTGCGGGGCGACTGGGAAAATGAGGGAACCAGTCTGGCCGACCATCGTTCCCGATGCGGGGCGGAGAAAACCAAGTGAAAAACTTCGTCCCGATGGGTGGCGTTGACGTCATGCCGCTGGCGTCCAAGCGCGGATTCGGACCGCGAGCCGTTCGAGATCATCGTCGGATACCTTTGAGTACAGGAGAAGATGTGGTGTCTGGTTCGATTGGCGATGGTCTTGTGGTACGGTTCCTGTTCCCACTGCGTGGGCTTGGACGATTGCCGTGGCGGCGTGTGTATGCAAACGCTTGTGACGGTTCGTTTGGATGTGTTTCGCCACGGCATGGGACATCATGGGATGTTCCATCTTTGCCAGCCGGTGAACGTGGATATTCGATAAACGTTCAATTTTCCACTGTTTGATTGTTTATCGGAGTGGCTGGCGAAGCTTATGGTCCCCATCCGGGTTGCAGGCGGATGGGGAAGAATCATTTGCTGTCGGCGAGCGCTGTGGCGATTGCCGACATACTTGAGAAGTTCAACGGGATGAGAGGGAACGCTGAATCTTGGAAGTCTTTGACCAGTTCGTTCCAGTGGCGGTATCCACTGAATAAGTTGACACTGTAGGTAAGTTCAGTCCAATTGTGGATTTTGCTCATGACGCCCGGCTTGTTCTTCAGGTATGACCATGTGTCGTCCATGTCATGGAGAATCAGGTATGGCGAGCCGTCGCGTGGAATGAAGAATCCATGCGATTGCGGTTCAGGTGGCAGTGGCTTCTCCTCCGGTTCCACGTCGTCGGATTCGGGGTTGATGCCCACTACTGTGAGACGGTCGAAGAGGACCAGCGCGTAATCCTGCATGATATAGGATTGAGCCATCATCAGGGAGGCTTCTCTTACGGTTATGTGTCCCCGTTGGCCGTTATTGTATTTTTCGATGATGTCGTTGATCTTGTTGATTCTGTCTTTGAGTTCGTGGAACTCCTCGACCATGCGGGTCTTGTAATCGTCTTCCATTACTGTCTCCTATCGTGATTGCCCGTGAACGTCGGAAGCCCATTGGATGAACGCAGCCAGTTTCGATTCTGGAACCTCATACAACGTGCTCGTCTTGAGTCCATCTTTTTCAACGATTGACCCGCCTTTCCGATCATTGATACGGAAGACGCAGTGCCCACCCTCGTCAAGAACGAACTCCTGTGGTGGCGCCGGAGGATTCAACAACGTCATGCCGCCACCTCCGCGTCAAGCACTCGCTCGAAACTTTGTTCGGACAACCGCTGGTGGATAAGCGCCAATCCCTTGCGGGTCAGCTTCGGGGTCGGCGGATAGGCGAATGGCGTGCCATCCTTGTGGATTCCGTGGGAACGGGAGGACACCATGACCATATGGCCTTGCCTCACGCGACTTGACGCCGCGCACCACGACTGGTTAGGCTGCCGGTAAATCCAACCGTTATCCACAAGCCATTGGCGCAGCTCATGCTCACCGATCTGAATGTTGGAATCGTTGCTTAGGAGTTTCGCTGCGTCACGGACAAGAAGAGCATCGGGAATGTTCGTGAAGTCATCCAACGCCTTGGCTTTCGGCTCCAGTTCCCTGATTTGCTCGTCCTTGGCTTGGAGCTGCTGGTTCTTGCGTTCGATGGTCTTCTGTGCGACGAGCACCGCACGGGCCATGATGTCCTCGTCCGAATCAGCATCGGAAACACGGATTGCACCACCCTCGTTGAAATACTTGTCAAGGGCTTCTGCGGCTTCCTGCTGGTAGACGGTCACGTTATGGCGTGCCTGTTCGTCGCTGAGTCGGTTCGTGTCGATGGTGGCGAGCCACATGGTCAACGTCTTGCGGCTGATTGCCACCATGTCACGGTGTTTGCCGTCTGCGCCAACTGTTCGTATCATACGAACGGTTGCCCATGGCGTTCTGTTGAGCCGTTCCCACTGTCCGTTGTATGCGATGCCGATGTTCTCGCAGATCGGTTTCAACGCAGTGTAGATTTCACCGTCATCGAACCTTTGCGCGATCATCATGCTCCCGTTGAACGGGACTTCGACGATATCGTTGCTCATTTGGTTGCCTCCGCGTAGAGAATGTCGATCATGTCGGTGGTGTTGTATTTGGCTTGGAGTTCCTTGGAGCCTCTGCGCATGGCTTTCACCAAATCTTCTGAAAGAATCGCGTTTCCAGTATCTCCGTTCTTCGCATCCTTTGGGATGATGGCTGTGAACATGTCCTCTGGCAGTTTTGTGAGGAGGCTTAGCGTTTTAGTGGACATGCCTAACTCTCCTCGCAGATTGTGCAGGTAGCCGTTGTCGGTGAGGTATTCAAGCTTCTGTTGTCTGGTTTCATTCATTTGGAGCCTCTTTAGTATTCGGCTGCTTCGATGCGGGTGATGAAGAAGTGGATGCCTGGAGCGCATTCGTTCCACCGGTTGGTGTCGAAGTTTTCGACGTGCACGGTTTCGCCTTTTTTGTACGTGAAGTCTGTGTCGTGTCCGCTGTATGCCGTGGTGTCTGGTGGAAGGCTGTTGCCTTGCTTGTCTTGCAGGTCGAGCACTCGTGCTTTGCTGGCGCGGCATTTGCGCCCCGTGGCGTTGGAGCGTTGCGCGTCGGCCGGAATGAGGAGCTTTACGATGACTGATTTCGGTGGCATTGTGTCGTCTGTCCATGCTTTTTTCCAGCCGATGATGTCGCCTTCGTCCGGAAGGATGCTGGTTTTGGCGATGCTGAGTTGTACATGGTTGGCATCGCTCAGGTCGGCGTGGCTCAGGTAGGCATCGCGCAGATCGGCACCGCTCAAGTCGGCACCGCGCAGGTCGGCATCGCTCAGGTTGGCACCGCTCAGGTCGGCACCGCTCAAGTCGGCACCGCGCAGGTCGGCATCGCTCAGGTTGGCATCGCTCAGGTTGGCACCATGCAGGTTGGCACCGCCCAGGTAGGCATCGCGCAGGTCGGCGTAGCCCAGGTAGGCATCGCGCAGGTCGGCGTAGCGCAGGTCGGCATCGCGCAGGTCGGCATCATACAGGCAGGCACCATGCAGGTTGGCACCGCGCAGGTCGGCGTAGCGCAGGCAGTCATATCCATGTTCTTTGAGGATGGCTTCGATGTTGTCGCCTTCGAGAGTGCCGTGTGGTGTGGTGATTTTCATTGGTTGTCCTTTTGCTCGTTGGCGTTGTGTGGTGTGGTTAGGCAGTTTGTTTGATTTGGGCGATTTCTCCGGGTTGGAAGCCGAATGCTTTGTAGAGTCCTATGAGCATGAGTGGTGTGCATTCGTTGGTTTTTTTGGCTCTGGCTAAGACGCTTTCGCTGACTCCTATTGCTCCGGCGAAGGCTTCGTCTGTTTTGAGTCCGCTCATTTGTTTGGTTCGGTCTAGGAAGCCGTCTCGGAACTGCATTTTGTATTCAGCCATCAGTGATTCCTTTCGCAACCTTGAATTTCTTTTTGCAACTTGTGGTTACATCATGCAACGGGTTTTTTTATTTCGCAACTCGCTCGGCGTGTTGACTTGCAACCGCTTTGGTTGCATAATGAAACCATGAGCAAAGAAACATGGTTCAAAGAAACAGTCCAAGACGACACCATCGCCGAAGTAGCCCTCAAAGCGGGAATCATCAAGACAACCGCTTGGAGGCAATACAACAATGCCCTTGGGTTCAGCGCCGAGAACGTCATTCTTATTGCCCGCGCCTACCACAAGTCCCCTGTAGAGGCTCTGGTTGAGTTCGGATATATAAGAGCCGACGAGATGGCTAACGGAAGGACCGTCGCAAGGCTGCATGACGCTTCGAATGACGAGCTACTTCAGGAACTCGCACGCCGTCTCAAGGAAAACGCTGACGCCGACTGGGTGAACAGTCCGATCATCTACCGTGAAGAGTTCGACATGGCCGCGAACGACGATCCGAACGCGAGACTCGAAGCCGAAACGCCGGAAGACTGACGACAGCAATGAATTTGGCGGCGGTATTCACTCGTGATGCCGCCGCCTAATAATACGAAGGGAACAATGTCTCGAATCACCATCGACGTTTTGGAACGTCAGGCCGAGCACATGGGTTTGAAGGTTTTGGAATCCGATATTCCAGGCACTACCTGCGGCCTGTACTGCGACCGGCTGCGGACGATATGGCTTGCCGACTGGCTCAACGACAGGCAGAGGCTCTGCACCCTATGCCATGAGCTTGTGCACGCGAAGTATCGTGATCTCGGCTGTGGCACGCGGTTCGGCGCGAAGTGCGAGCGTAGGGCGCGACGCGAGACGGCGTTGATGCTGATAAGCCCGGTCGAGTTCGCCATGGCCGAAGAGCTGTGGGACGGCGACACCTGGCATATGGCGGCGGAGTTGGACGTGACCATGCAGGTTCTTACGGATTACCGGCAGATTCTCAAGGATGGCCTGTTCGAGAAACGCCCATGATTCATCAGCCATCAGTTGGGAGGATAATCCTTGTTGAGACATATTGCAGGAGAGCAAAGGAGAGCATCATGGGTTTTCTTATCGCCATCGCGGCTGTGTTCGTCGGTTTCGCCGTGTTCGTATTGTTGACGCAGATGGCCGTGAGGAACGGCATCCGCATGTCCGGCGTGATCGATTGGAAGACGCAGTACGAGTTGGAGCGCATGGAGGATGCGGGCGGCAAGCAGAAGCCGTTGGCCGAATTGTATGAGAGCGTGGCTGAATCCGAGGATGACGCGGACGAGGTGGAGCGCAAGGTGAAGGAGCAGGCGTTGAAGTACATTAACTCGCGTAATTCGACCCATGTGGCGAACGCGTGGATTTTCCTTGGCATCGGCATCGTCCTGTGTGTGGTGGTCGTGTTCATCGTGGCGTCGTCGGACAGCATGATGTGACCGCATACAAAAAAACGGGGACATCCCTTCTATGAGGATGTCCCCGTTTTTTTATATATCAGACGGCCACCGGTGCCTTGATCGCTGGCCATGGGTCATAGCCGGTCAGGTGGAAGTCGTCATACGTGTACGCGTCGATGCCAGACGCCTTGTCGATGCTCATATGCGGGTACGGGCGCGGCTCGCGTTCGAGCTGCCTCACGACCTGTTCCAGGTGGTTCCTGTAGATGTGTGTGTCTCCGCCCACCCAGATGAACCGTCCTGGCCTGTAGCCGGTCTGTTGGGCGACCATCATGGTCAGGAGCGCGTATTCCGCGATGTTGAACGGCACGCCGAGGAACATGTCGCAGGAACGCTGGTACAGCTGGCAGTCGAGCTTGTCGCCGCGCACATGGAACTGGAACAGGCAGTGGCATGGCGGCAATGCCATCCGGCTTAGGGATTCGACGTTCCAGCTGTTGACGATGATGCGTCGGGAGTGCGGGTCTTCGCGGATGGTCTCGATGGCGTTGGCGATCTGGTCGATGCCGCCGAGGTCGGTCGGCCAATTGCGCCACTGGCATCCGTAGACGGGTCCCAGATCGCCGTTGGCGTCCGCCCATTCGTCCCAGATGTGCACTCCGTGCTCCTGTAGCCAACGCACGTTGGTGTCGCCTCTGAGGAACCATAGAAGCTCGTAGATGACACCTTTGATGAAGACCTTCTTGCTGGTGATGAGGGGGAAGCCTTTGGATAGGTCGAACTCCATTCGTGTGCCGAACAGGCTGATGGTGCCGACGCCGGTGCGGTCGTTGGACGGGATGCCGTTTTGGAGCACGTCGAGAAGGAGGTTTTCGTATTGGTATTCGCCGCTCCACTTGTGGAGGTGGTCGGCTTCGGAGAGGAACGCTTCTTGTTCTTCGGCGGATTCGGATTGCATTGGGGGCGGATTGTCCTTCGTGGTTGCGTTTGGGGAGATGGGCGGCGGGGAGATGCCGACCGGTCGCGGAGTGCCTGCTGGCGGTTTGTCAAGCCGTTTGGCTGGCTTCTGACGCGATTTTAGCACGCGGACTTTCTTTTTGATGTGTTAATTACGAGCGAAGCGAGTAATTAAAACATTTTTTTCTTTCTCGCAGGTTAAGTAAACTCTTGGGTTAATTCAAGTTCTTATAGGTTTACTTAATTCTAATATTATAAGAGTAGGTTTACTTACTAGTATTACCGTGTTTTTGCCGTTTTTTGGCCTGTTTTATGTGCTGAAAACGGCGTCGTTCCAACGTTTTCTCGACCTTACGGGGGTTGCGGTCATTTGCGGTCACGCTGCGGTCACGCTGCGGTCACGCTGCGGTCACGTGTGACCGCAACACGCAAATTTGAAATCGTTGGAAAATGGCGGTTTTTATGTTACGAACATGTAACGAGAGTGTTAATTCATGTAAAGGGGGTATGTTTTTGCGTGTTTTCGACACCGTGTCAACGGTATTTGTGTAGAGTTCGTGAAGTCTCACATAGTGAGACAACCATACCCCCTTACTGGGTTTTGTATAGCACGAATCATGAGGGCGTTCCCATGGTCGGGTTCCCGGTCGAACGTCCATGATCTACGTCCGCTGCGGTCTTTCCTGTCCGCGCCTGCCTTTCCGTTCTCTCCCACACTTCCGGGAGAGAATCGGCCTGCCCTGATGGTCGCGGGCGCGTCCATGCATGCGGTGCGGTCGGCATCGAACGGTCGGAGGACCGTACGCTTCTGACACGCGTGAAACGCCGGTGCGCGGCCCACGTTCTCTCCTGTTCCCTCCGCGTTCTCCCCCGCCCATGCGATATGCCAGCGGCCTTACGGAGAACGCCGCCGAACATCCCACAGATCGTCCACTGGACGCCTTATCGGCGTGTCGTGGTGCCTTTTTTTGGTTTTTTCGTGATGGTTCCGCGAGTTTGTCTGAGAATTGGAGAGAATAACCGCCCTCAGCTCCCTTGGCGGCTCTCCCCGTTTCCGCTGGAAACCTTACTCGCGTAAGGGTTTCCACCTTGGCTCCTGCGACTGGGCTTGAACCAGTGACCGTCCGATTAACAGT